>Ga0209534_10005749_pt1 | contig 10942 bp, 9 predicted proteins | sample COG_07_FD_184751 | JGI IMG/M metagenome (GOLD analysis project Ga0209534, IMG submission 184751) | Pelagic Microbial community sample from North Sea - COGITO 998_met_07 (SPAdes) (version 2) | ecosystem: Environmental > Aquatic > Marine > Neritic zone/Coastal water | place: Helgoland, sampling... | reverse complement strand
CCTATTAAACAAAGATTAAATTTCTCCTAATCTTTGATCTTCAATATAAGCTAATGAAAAATAAAAAAAATATGCTAACATCCACTCTCTTAAAATTTTTGGTAAGCTTCTAGGAGCAATATGTATTCATTATCTTTAATTGAGTTAAATGATGTTGAAATGGTGCATTACGCTGATGATCAAATCCTGGTTTATACTCAATTTAACCAGGTATCAATAATAACTGAAAATAACAAGTTCTCATTTCAACTCCCTTTGCCAGCATACTTAAAGGCTATTGGAAAGCTAAGGTTAATAAGAAGGGCTCTTAGAATCGATAAGTGCTCTATTGGGTTGTCACGAGATAAAAAAGATATGGTGATAACCTATGGAGGTTATGTATATCACTTTTGCCTCGAGCAAAGGATTCTTACAAGAACTTCTAAATTAAGGAATTGTAATACTGTGCTTCACCAAAGCATTGCTTCCCTTAGTTCAAATGTATTTATTTTTGGAGAATATGGTCGAAACAACGCTCGAGACGACATACCTCTTTATTTATCTACAGATGGGGGCAGAAATTGGAAGATCCAATATAGTTTCCCTTCAGGATCTATTCGACATATACATGGGGTTTACTTTGATAAATTTACTGGACATATTTGGGTTACAACAGGAGATCTTACTGGAGAGTGTCATATATTTGAGTTCAAAGATATTAACCTAAATAACCCAACCAAATATGGTGATGGAAGCCAAATATGGAGAACAGTAGGCTTATTCTTTACTGAAGATTCAGTAGTTTGGGCTATGGACTCCGAGTATGAAGTCAGCCACCTGGTAACTATGGATAGACGCTCTGGAAAGATTTCAAAAGGGCGTTCTTTCCCTGGACCCGTTTGGTACATAAAGACGCTAGTAGATGGTTTGTATCTTCTGCAAACAACTTTCGAAAAAGGTGATGGTGTTATTACTGACTCAGCTCATTTGTTTGTATCAAGAAATCTTAAAGATTGGAGTGAAATAGCATTATTTCGTCATGATGGAATGCCATTGCGTTTTTTTAAGAATGCAGTCCTTGCATTCTCAAATGGAGAACAGAAAAGTAACAGTTTCTATATGTCAGCTGAGGCCATTAAAGGGATGGATGGAAAAGCATTTAAATGTCAAATTACTAAAAATAAAGGTGGATTAAGTGGATAAAAATACAACATCTAATTGGGAGGTTCTTATAAATAAAACCATAAGGAATCTTATTTATGACTTTAAGGATAAAAATAATATTACGGAATTACCCAAAGGAAAAATATCAGAATTTTCTTTACAACAAACTTTGGAGATTTATACACTCTTAGAAAAGGATGATAAAAAAGAACTGGTGAATACTTGGATTGAAAAAGTGCGAAAATTTATAGAGATTAATAGGCCTAGATTGGTAATAAATAGCGCTCAACGTTTTGGAGGCACTGCAAAGGGCATAGACAGTTTAGAGGGTATGGGTACATTGATGGCGCTAACTGCTTATACTAAAAAAAGTATTATTTATTATAATGCCACATGTACTGTCTGGGATGCGCTGCATAAATCATATAATGATAAACAATTAAAAACGAAAACTACCTTAAATCTCATACATCAAGTTACTAATAATCCACAATATTGCATTGGAAGAAAACATGAAATTTAAAGTTATCGTAATATCGCCCAACCCTTATAGTCGTTATACATTGACAACTATTTATTTATTAAAAAGAATGAATATAAAAGTTACTGCGGTGATTTGTTTAAAGATGTTTAATATTAATCGAATTAAGTCTGAACTCAGGCGCGATGGGGCTCGTTTGTTTAAGAAAATATATCGTAAGTTAGTTGTAAAGGGTTCTGAGAATACTGTAGCTGGCAATGACAATATAGTTGCATATATGTCAGAGAATGATATGCCTTTTATGTCAGTTCCAAAGTTCTGTAAGCAACATAATATTAGTTTCTTTAGTACTTCAGATCTAAACTCAGATTCTGTTCATGCTTTTTTAGATAAACAAAAACCAGATTGTATAGCTTTTACAGGCGGTGGTTTGCTTAGGCAAGGCATAATTGATCGATCGGGCAAAGGAATTATAAATTGTCACATGGGGGTTCTTCCATACTATCGTGGCATGGATGTTGTTCAATGGCCTATTTTAAATAAAGATCTTGATAACATAGGCATGACAACTCATATCATTGATGCAGGCGTCGATACAGGTCCAATTTTGGAAATAACAAAAATCGACCCCAGTAATTATCCTGATTTATCCTCCCTTCGAAATGCATTTGAACGATTGATGCCTCAGGCTCTTGTAAGAGCGTGTATAGGATTGCTTGAAGGTAATTTAACACCTTCTCACCAAGAACCAGAAGATGGAATACAACATTTTGTTATCAACAAAAGACTTACATCATATGTAAATCAAATTTTACACAAAAATTATTTAAATTAAGGAATAAGAAATGAAACAACTTTTACAATCATTTTCAGATGGAAATACTGAAATTTGCGAGATCCCTTTGCCACGTTGCGGTAGAGGACATATTCTTATCAAATCAAATTGCTCCCTAATCTCTGCTGGAACTGAAAGAAGTCTAGTTTCTTTTGGCCGATCAAACTATATAAATAAAGCACGACAGCAACCAGATAAAGTTAGAGATGTATTGAACAAAGTTAAAACAGATGGCCTTATGCCCACTATAGAAGCTGTAAGAAGCAAGCTTGATCAACCTATTCCTATGGGGTATTCGAATGTTGGTACTGTAATTGAAGTTGGGGCTGGAGTTAACGCATTTAAAATTGGCGACAGGGTTGTGTCTAGTGGCGCACATGCAGAATTTGTTTGTATGCCTACAAATTTATGCGCAAAGATACCGGACTCTGTAAGTGATGAAGATGCTGTATTTACCGTTTTAGGTGCAATTGCGCTTCAAGGAATAAGGCTATCAACTCCTAATTTTGGAGAATCAATTTCTATAATAGGATTGGGTCTTGTTGGTTTAATGTGTGCACAAATAGCTAAAGCTAACGGTTGCCGAGTCGTTGGCTTTGACTTCGATGCTGATAAAGTAGAATTAGCTAAAAAGCTTGGATTAGAAGCTTATTCTTTTTCAGATCCTAAGGATGCATGGAAAATTTCTAATCAATTTTCAAGGGGCAAAGGCGTTGATATAGCAATAGTTGCAGCAGCAAGTCCCAATAGTGATCCTATGATTTTGGCGGCAGATATGTGCCGTAAAAAAGGAAGAATAACTCAGGTTGGAGTAACTGAGTTAGCTATACCCAGGGATGTAATGTTCAAGAAAGAATTGATGCTTCAAGTTTCTTGCTCATATGGCCCAGGTAGATATGATGATTCATATGAGGAAGCTGGAATAGATTACCCATACGCTTATGTGCGATGGACTGAGCAACGAAACTTTGTTGCTATTTTAGATTCACTTGAAACAGAAAGCATAAAAGTTTCACCTATGATAACCCATAGATTCAACTTGAATGATGCAGTAGAGGCCTATGACTTGCTTATGAATGATAAATCTGCATTAGGTATTATTTTGCAATACCCCCAAGACGATACTAATAACAATATTCATCCCTCACGAACATTAGCAACAAGAAATAAGTTAAAGTCCTCTAATGGATCTAAAGTAGTTTTAGGAGCAATAGGAGCTGGAAACCATGCATCACGATCGTTATTACCCGCATTTAAAAAAGCAGGAGCAAGACTTAAAACCATAGCCTCGTCTAAAGGACTTAGCGGAACTCATGTAGCTAAAAAATTAGAATTTGAAGTTAATACAACTGATAGCGACCTAATTATGTCAGACAATGAGGTAAATACTGTTGTTATTGCTACTCAGCATAATAGCCATTCAAGGTTTGTTATTGAAGCACTTAAGAAACATAAAAATGTATTTGTTGAAAAACCTTTAGCTCTAAATCAAGAGCAATTAGATGATATTAAAAATATTTACCAACAAGTATTGAATGAAAACTTTGAGCCTAAAATATTGATAGGCTTTAATCGAAGATTTTCACCTCTAGTGAAGAAAATTAAGTCCATTGTTGAGCGATCTAAAACTCCTATATCTATTATATATACTTGTAATGCTGGAGAAATTCCAGGTGATCATTGGATACAGAATCCTGAAGTTGGAGGAGGGAGAATTATAGGCGAGGCATGCCATTTTATTGACATAGCAAGATTTATTGCTGATAGCCCTATTAAGTCAAGTAAAGTAGTATCTTTAGAGAACCCTGAAGGCTCAGATAATTATGGTGATACAGCTTCAATAACTCTAGCTTTTGAAAATGGCTCTATAGCTTGTATCAATTATTTTGCTAATGGTCACAAATCTTTTCCTAAGGAACGTATTGAAGTATTTCAAGGTCAGCAGATTATGGTTCTGGACAACTTCCGGTCATTAGTTGCTTATGGCGTAAGCGGATTTAAGAAACTTAAAACTTTTAATCAAAATAAAGGGCAAAATGAATGTTGTGAATCTTTTGTAAAGTCCATTGAAAGTGGTGATCCATGCGTTATTAGCTTTGAAGATCAAATAGAAGTTTCACAAGCATGCATTGACATAGTCAATTTCATGAAAGAATAGGAAGAAAGGAACTATAATGAGTTTTATGTGATTTTGAGAATCGTATAAATAAATATGAGACTAACAATAGTTATAAGAATTAGAAATTTTCAAGTTTGATGAGCATTTTATTGAGAAGATTTAACTTGTTTATAATATTTGTTATAAGTAAATATTAGGTATATTTTGAATCGACTTAATAAAATATGCTCAGTTTTAGCTTTGTACTTCAGAACGGTAAAGTACATGAAAATTATTCAAGTACTCTATAGAGTTAAAAGATATATTATAAGGCCATCTATTCCACCTCTCTCTGATATAGATATTTTAGAGCCTATTCATTTGAAGAATAGACTTCGATTTCCAAATAAAAATAAAAGCATTTATGAAGAAAATAAATTCCATTTTCTTAATAAATCACATTCTCTAACATTCCCACAAGATTGGAATAATAATAATTTACCGCTTTTGTGGTTATATAATTTACATTACTTTGATGGAGTTCTAAATCCTCAAACACCTGAGTGCATTAAAGAAAAATTAATAAATGAATGGATATCTTCCAATCCAGCAACTCATGGAATTGGTTGGGATCCTTATCCTATGTCCTTAAGAATCTGCAATTGGATAAAATGGATTTGGTTGAAAGATGGTAATGTTGACAAGCTTATTTTAATTAGCTTGTTTCAGCAAACATTATTCCTAAGCAAAAAACTTGAATTTCATTTGTTTGGAAATCACCTTCTAGAAAATGCTAAGGCTTTAATTTTTGCAGGTTATTTTTTTGGAGGAAAACAGGGAAATAAATGGAAGCTAAAGGGGATAAAGATTTTACGCACAGAACTTGCTGAGCAAATATTAGATGATGGAGGTCACTTTGAGCTATCTCCAATGTATCATTGTATAGTTTTAGATTTGATTCTTGACATATTACAGTTATGTAAAAATAATGCTGATGACAAAGAATTAGACAGCCTAAACTTATTTTTAAAAGGTCTTGCACTTAAAATGTCTAATTGGCTCGTTACAATGTGCCATAGTGATCAAGAAATATCATATTTTAATGATGCTGCAATTGGTATTGCACCTGCACCAAAAAAAATACTGGAACGTGTGACTGAATTGGTAGGATCTCCTATTAAATTAGTATCCACACAAATGAAGTATTTGAGTCATTCTGGCTTTGTAAGATTATGCAATGAAGATGCTGTATTAATTATGGATGTTGGTGATATTGGAGCAAGTTATATACCCGGACACGGTCACGCGGATACACTTTCCGTTGAATTATCATTATTTTCACAAAGGGTCTTAGTTAATTTAGGTACTTCAGAATATGGGTTCAGTGACAGACGCCACTTTGAAAGGGGAACCTCAGCTCACTCAACCATGGAAATAAATGATAGAAATTCTTCTGAAGTATGGGATGGATTTCGTGTTGGGCGACGAGCTGTTGTAGATAAATTATCTTTTGGTAAAGAAAACTCGGTGATCGCATCACATAATGGTTACAAGCATCTTCCTGAAGCCCCTCGTCATATCCGAAAAGTTGTTTTAAAGGATCAATCCGTTCTTATTGAGGATTCTGTTGAAGGGAATTATAAAAATGCTAAAGTGTATTTTCATTTTCATCCCTCCGTGAAAATAATATCAGACAAAAATGGCTTGCAAGGCAGCATCGAATTATTGGATGGAAAAATAATTCATTGGAATGCTGAAGCTACTAAATCACTTATAATATCAAGTAAATATGCTATCAGTTTTGGTGATTTAAGGCAAAGTACTTCATTGGTTTTAACGCCGAATATAGATAAATTATGCAATATCGAATTAAATTGGAAGTAAGATGAAGATAGTATTTTTTACAGATCATTTTGTGCCAGAAATAAGCGCGCCTGCAGCTCATATTTTAGACCGATGTAAATTATGGGTTGATCAAGGCCACAATGTTACAGTTATTACCAATTTTCCTAATTATCCTTTAGGAAAAACATATACAGGATATAAAAATCGAATAAGAAAATGGGATTCTATAGAAGGAATAAAAATATTAAGAGTAGGAACATTTATGGCCGAGAATAAAGGTACTATCCTAAGGACATTAGATTATATTTCTTTTGCAATTTCTTCATTCTTAAATAGCTTGTTCCTTAGAAAGCCAGATATTGTTTATTCAACATCGCCTCATATTTTTGCACCCTTGGGAGCAATTGGGTTTGCATGGATTAAAAGAGTTCCTCATGTTTTAGAGGTTAGAGATTTATGGCCAGAGTCTATTGCTGCTACTACTGGTATGAGTCGCAATTCATGGATATTTAAACTTTTTTTGTTTTTAGAGATATTTATATATAAATCATCAAAAAAGATCGTTGTTTTTACAGATAGCTTTAAATCTCACATAACAAGTAAAGGAATTGCAAATTCTAAATTAGATGTTGTAATAAATGGGGCTAATACAAAGCTTTTTAGTGACCCTGAGTATGATATTGAATTAGCAAAAGAGTTAGGATTGAAAGATAAGTTCGTAGTAGGATATTTTGGAACCCATGGGCTATCACATGGTCTTTTAAATGCTATAAGGGCTGCTTCACTCGTAAAAGATAATGATATTTTTTTTCTATTTGTTGGAGAAGGAGCTGAGAAGAAAAGTATGATAGCCCTTGCAAAGGATTTAGGAATAACAAATGTATGTTTCATTGGCCAACAGCTAAGAAACAAAATTCCTAAATTTTGGGGATTATGTAACGTCGGGCTCGTGCACTTAAAAAATGATCCAGTTTTTGAGACAGTAATACCGTCTAAGATTTTTGAAACAATGGCGGCAGGGAGACCTTTGATATACTGCGGACCAGTTAGTGATGGCAGCAAACTTATATTGAAACACCAGTGTGGGTTAATTTCTAGGCCAGATGATCCAAGAGATCTTGCTAACAAAATTAATGAGTTAAAAAACAATCCTCAAATTATTGAAAAATTAGCTAATAATTCAAAAAAAGCATCTATTAATTTTTCTAGGGAGAGACAAGCAATTAAAACACTAGATGTACTCAAGGCAGCAGCCAGACTTAAATAAATGGTACAATTTTATCAATTAAAAATAATTTAAAATTATGACATTATTATCTCTTATTGGTAGATCTGAAGAATTATTTCATAAAGATGTAAGTTTTTCAGAAAGAGAATTAAGTAAAGAAATTAAATCTGCTAAGTTCTTAGTAATTGGTGCAGCCGGCTCAATTGGACAGGCGGTGAGTAAGGAAATTTTTAAACGTGATCCGAGTCTTTTGCATTGCGTGGATATATCTGAAAATAACATGGTTGAACTTGTTCGTGATCTTCGAAGTACAGTCGGCTATGAATCTGGTGAATTTATGACTTTTGCTCTTGATTGCGGGTCTATTGAATTTGAGTCTCTTGTTAAGAGTGGAGATGGCTATGATTATGTTTTTAATTTATCAGCACTGAAACATGTCAGGAGTGAAAAGGACCCATACACACTAATGCGCATGATTATGGTTAACGTATTTAATACAATTAAAACTTTAAGAATGGCGAAAGAAATGGGCGCTAAAAAATATTTTTGTGTGTCAACTGATAAAGCTGCCAACCCTGTGAATATGATGGGTGCTAGCAAGCGAATCATGGAAATGTTCTTGATGCGCGAAAGCTTAACACAAGTGATTTCTATGGCTCGTTTTGCAAATGTTGCTTTTTCTGATGGTTCCCTTCTTCATGGTTTTAATCAAAGGTTTATGAAAAAACAGCCATTTTCTGCGCCAAATGATGTGCGACGCTATTTTGTAACTCCACAAGAGTCAGGCGAACTATGTCTGTTATCAGGTTTACTGGGGGACAATAGAGATATTTTCTTTCCAAAACTTTGTGAGAAATTGCATCTGATTACTTTTTCTGAAATTGCTATTCGCTATTTAAAAGAGCGAGGCTATGAACCTTATGAATGCGAATCTGAGGACGAGGCGCGAGATAGAGCAGAGGAGTTGATTGCCAATAAACAATGGCCTTGTTATTTTTTTAAGAGTGACACAACGGGTGAAAAAGACTTTGAAGAATTTTTTACTGATAACGAAGATTTAGATATGGAGCGTTTTGAGACGGTTGGGGTTATTAAAAATCAACCTGATTTTGATGAGGCTAAGTTAGATGATTTTATGTACGGAATTGAAGCCCTTAGAGAAAAAGGGACTTGGGCCAAAGAAGATATTGTTAAGCTATATTTTGGCTTGCTACCAGATTTTGCTCATAAAGAGACCGGTAAATATTTAGATCAGAGGATGTAATAATGGACCGTTTTTTTGATATTATATTTTCTGGAATAGCATTATTGCTCCTGTCTCCTTTGTTGGTGCCTATAGTCATAATACTAAGAATCACTGGCGAAGGTGAGGTGTTCTTTTTACAGGAACGCATCGGTAAGGGAGGGCAAAAGTTCAAGTTATTTAAGTTTGCGACTATGCTGAAAAATAGCCCAAACATTGGTACTGGCACGGTTACCATGAGGGGTGATCCTAGAGTGCTTCCAGTGGGTGCATTTTTGCGTAAAACAAAAATAAATGAGCTACCGCAGCTATTGAATATCTTTTTTGGTGATATGTGTATTATCGGTCCAAGACCGCTAACTACTCAAACATTTGGGGCTTATTCGGAGAGTACTCAGGGTCTTATAACGCAGGTTAGACCAGGCCTCTCAGGGGTAGGTTCGATTATATTTCGTGGTGAGGAAGAGATCATGCATGGTGCAACTGCCTCCGTTGACTTCTACGAGAATGTTATAGCTCCGTATAAGGGAGCTCTTGAGGAGTGGTTTGTCTCGAATAAGAGCCTGTATATTTATTTTGTGGCGATTTTTGTTACAGTTTGGGCGGTTCTTATTCCAAGCACAAAAATAGCGTGGAGGGTTTTTAAGGATTTGCCCGAGCCGCCGACTGAGTTGAAGCAAGCACTTAATTATACCAACTAACTGTTGTGGCTATTCTTGCACCCACCTCATACGATCCAATTTCTAAGCTATGATATGGCAGCCCTCTTTGCCAGCATGTAAAGGCAGGAGCAGCGCAAGGGTGGGCCAGTATCCCGCCGCTCTTCGGACATCCACAAACTGATACGCTTCCAACGCAACGGCATCGCTTGATTATCGAGGTAGGCTCGGCATGGCTAGATTAAAAAAGTAACAAAACGAAGTCATGGTCTTTGGCATGCGATAAATAGACTTAAAAAGCTGCATTATGCAGCTTTTTTTTGTTTATAGATTTTGTTCTTAAACTTCTTGATTAGCAACATGACATATATAATTAATTTTTAAATTTTTAATACAATGATCCAATTTAATAACTTAAATCAAGAAATACCTTATCAACTTTTAAAAGAGAAATATGATGAGGCTATGAATGCAGGTCAAAAAGGTATTGAGGCTATTTCAATTGCATCTTACGAGAGTAAAAAAAATGAGGTTGATTCTAGGTATGTAAACCTTAAATTTATTTCAAATGATGAATTCATTTTTTTTAGTAATTATGACTCTCCAAAAGCATCTGCTTTTAATTCACACGACCAAATAGCTGCATTATTATATTGGCCTAGAATTAATGTTCAGATTAGAATGAAGGCTAAAATTAAAAAAACTTCTGATGAGTTCAATCAAAAATATTTTTTTGATAGATCAAAAGAAAAAAATGCATTGGCTATTTCATCCAATCAATCAAAGAAAATAGATTCATATAGCCTAGTGAAAGAAAACTATAATAAATCACTAAAAAACGATGATTTAAAAAAATGCCCTAAATATTGGGGTGGCTATTCATTCATTCCATATTATTTTGAATTCTGGGAAGGGCATGAATCAAGAATTAATAAAAGAGAGGTTTTTGAAATAGTTAATGGTTCATGGAAGCATTCATATCTTCAGCCATAAATATTGCCAAATATAATTTTTAGTATAAAATTCACAATCTAAATGAAAGTCAAAAAATTAAACACACTTAAAACTAATTATTCTTCTAAATGTTAATGTTTTACATTTTATCTTCTCATAATTCATAGGTATTCTCATAGCTTTGTCAAAGAAAAATATTACTCCTATTAATGAAAAAATAAGAGCTGAAGAGATCATGCTTATTGGAGCTAATGGCGAGAAGATGGGGATCTTACCATTTAGCGAAGCTCTTAAGTCAGCAAGCGCAGCTTCATTAGATTTGGTGCAAGTCTCACCCTCTGATGCAAATCCTATTGTTTGCAAACTTTTAGATTATGGTAAACATCTTTTTGATAAGAAGAAAAGTATTTCATCAGCAAAGGTTAAAGTTAAAAGAAATACAACAAAAGAAATAAA
>Ga0209534_10005739_pt1 | contig 10948 bp, 8 predicted proteins | sample COG_07_FD_184751 | JGI IMG/M metagenome (GOLD analysis project Ga0209534, IMG submission 184751) | Pelagic Microbial community sample from North Sea - COGITO 998_met_07 (SPAdes) (version 2) | ecosystem: Environmental > Aquatic > Marine > Neritic zone/Coastal water | place: Helgoland, sampling... | reverse complement strand
TAGGGGTGAAAGGCCAATCAAACTTGGATATAGCTGGTTTTCCGCGAAATATATTTAGGTATAGCGTCGGAGTCGTAAAAAAAGTCTGGGGTAGAGCACTCGTTGTACTCGGGGGGGCATTGCCTCTACCAACTACAAAGAAACTCCGAATACGGACAACAGACTCCGGCAGTCAGACTTTGGGCGCTAAGGTCCAGGGTCGAGAGGGAAACAGCCCTGATCGAACGCTAAGGTCTTTAAATGATTTCTCAGTGAGGAAGGAAGTTGAACAGTTTAAACAACCAGGAGGTGGGCTTGGAGGCAGCCATCCTTTAAAGAAAGCGTAATAGCTCACTGGTCTAGCCGTTCAGCGCCGACGATGTACAGAGACTTAAGAAATCTACCGAAGCGGCGACATATTTCAATTAAATTTAGTCTAACGTGAATCTTTACCATAAATAGAGGGGCAGTAGGCCCTCTTTAAATAAAACAAAATAAGAATGAAATGAAATAAAAACACTGACGAAAAAATAAAATGTTAAATTGACAATATATATCTCACGTAGACCCAGTGGAATTAAATTGAAATATGCGTAGCGGAACGTTCTGTAAGCCCTTGAAAGTTTGTCGTTAGATAAGCTGGAGGTATCAGAAGTGAGAATGCTGACATAAGTAACGATAAATAATGTATATGTAAACATTATCGCCGTAAGCCCAAGGGTTTGTGTGTAAAGGTAAACTTCGCACAGTAAGACGGTCCCTAAGGTCAAAGCGTAAGCTGTAGCCGATGGGAATAATTGAACGCTTGATTCAATATCCTTTCTGAATACGACGAAGCATGTAAATGGTAATTAATTAATGGATTTTAATTGCTGTGAGGTGTTTCCAAGAAAAAGTTAAGATAAATAGACCGTACCCTAAACCGACACAGGTGGGTGAGTCGAGCAGACTCAGGCGCTTGGGAGAACTACGTTGAAGGAACTCGGCAAAATGACCTCGTAACTTCGGGAGAAGGGGTACTGATTTTAGGGAAATTTTAAGGAAACTTGAGAAATCTCTTTGGTCAGTGACACAAAATCGGGGGGAGCGACTGTTTAATAAAAACACAGGACTCTGCAAAGTCGCAAGACGAAGTATAGGGTCTGACGCCTGCCCGGTGCTGGAAAGTGAACAGGAGGTGTGATCGCACCGAATCTAAGCCCCAGTAAACGGCGGCCGTAACTCTGACGGTCCTAAGGTAGCGAAATTCCTTGCCATTTAATTGGTGGCCTGCATGAATGGCGTAACGACTCCCCCGCTGTCTCCAACGTAGACCCAGTGAAATTGAATTGTCCGTGAAGATGCGGACTTTATACAGCTAGACGAGAAGACCCCGTGAACCTTGACTACAACTTTACTTTGTACGCTTTACTAACATGTATAGGATAGGTGGGAGCCTGTGAAGCAAAGCCGCTAGGTTTTGTGGAGGCGTCCTTGAAATACCACTCTTGTTAGATTTTGCGACTCACTCAACTATTGCCAATCAATAGTGAGGACCGAGTATGGATGGTAGTTTGACTGGGGCGGTCGCCTCCTAAAGAGTAACGGAGGCGCGCAATGGTAAACTCAAGTTGGTTTCTATCAACTGTAGAGCGCAATAGCATATGTTTGCCTGACTGCGAGACAGACATGTCGAGCAGAGACGAAAGTCGGTTATAGTGATCCGGTAGTTCCTTGTGGAAGGACTATCGCTCAACGGATAAAAGGTACTCCGGGGATAACAGGCTAATAACCCTTTAGAGCCCATATCGATGGGGTTGTTTGGCACCTCAAATACATCGGGGCTTTTAGAAAGAAATTTCTAGAGAATGCATCTAGCTATATGCGGGAACATCTGTACTTATAAACAAAAAATAAACCTGTTTAGAGTAGAATAAATATTTATGCAGATCATCCGCAAGGAACCAAATCAAATTTAGTATTGAATTACTAGGTCACTGAGAGTAGAACCTTCAACGACTACACGCTAGACTTCCAAATAAGGAAGATGATATAGTCTTACCTAGTAGGCAACTATTAGTTTTAAAAATATATAACCAAATTATTTAAAATGTCAAATAAAAACAAACTTTACCAAGTTGAACATCTACCTATAGAAGCATACGATCGCAAAAGGCAGAAGAACGATGAGTATAAAGGTCATCTTGAAGGTATAGTAGATCATAATCCGTTCTTTTTAGCGTCTAGTGAAGCACAATTAGGTTCATTTGAACATGATATTCCTGTGTTTCCTCTAAGAGAGCCTATAAAAAAAGAATTATTAGGAGATTACTTACGATCATTGAAACTAACATTACATCAAAAAGACGCATTGACAGGCTTATTTTTAGGTAAAATTGCTACTTTTCCTTCTAAAAAAGACAATCGTGTGCGATTTACTGTTAATTTAAATCAGAAAGATCAATTAATACGCCTTTATGACTTATTTGATCCATGGGCAATAGCTGCACCAATTTTACATGAAAGATCTTTTAAAAAAGTACACAGACGACGAGGACGCCGTAAACGTGCTAATGTAAAACTAAAACAACTCCGTATAAGGCGAGCAAAGGTTTCCATGTATTTTGAAATACATGATCACCCACTGCTTTCGTATTATAGGGATCAGTTTTTTATGGAGAGCTATTTAACAGGTAAATTAAAAATAAAGAAACGTGTTCCTTCTGATATTAAATCTATGTTGACTTCAAGAGCAGTTGCTTATCTCTTTTTAGATAGAGGGTTCTTTTACCCAAAATCTAGTGATGACACTCCTTATTGGGTATCCTATAGCTTTAGATTAGAACATCTTCATTATAATGAGCAACTAGTTAAAATCTTTTCTGATAAGTTTGGTATTGATCTTATTCGTGATCAAGATAATAGTCACGAAGCGTACAGTTATAATAAAAAGAATGAGTTCACCGAGTTACTTTATGTAGTTGGAGAATCTCGTGAAAAACTAGTTTCTTTAATCTTATTTGAATTATCTGTTGAATTTCGTGACAACATATTTGTTTCGGAGGAATACCTAGATATGGTTAAAGAACGACAAGAAGCTACTAAAGGTTTAGACTACGATTATTGGTTTCCCGCAAGTGATTTTAAACGCCGAATGGGTAAATTTAATACTTGTAAAGAACCGTTAGATGCTGTTAAAGAAACTATTAGGTCTACTAATAAACTTGAAAGATGGTTAGCTAATGGTCATTTACAATTACCTGGGGAATTATTTGGTCTTAGTTTACGTTTAACTGATCAAGGTTTACCAGAACACGTAATTCCAAAAGGCTATTCCAAGAAACTTTCGAAAGATCATATAGCTTCTGAAGTCTCCAATGCAATACCTTCATCATTAAGAGAGGCAATTAATGCCGATTTGAATAATACTTGGCAAGTAGATGCTGCTTCTAGTGACTTTTCTCATAGTTACACGCCTCGTTATGATTCAATTCGTACTTTTAAAGATGTTGCATTTGTTAAAAGTGGTAACAAGGATCCATTGGTGACCGTTAAAACTAGTTTCTTAAAAGTAAAAGTACGAGATGTATTAACCGATCCTACTTTGTTTGACCGTTAAAAGAAGCGATGTCGATTCATCACATCCTGGAGCTGGAGAAGGTTCCAAGGGTTCGGCTGTTCGCCGATTAAAGTGGTACGTGAATTGGGTTTAGAACGTCGTGAGACAGTTTGGTTTCTATCTACTGTATACGTAAGAAAATTGAGAGGAGGCTTTCTTAGTACGAGAGGACCGGAAAGTATTGACCTATGGTGTATCGGTTGTTCTGCCAAGAGCATTGCCGAGTAGCTACGTCGACCAAGGATAACCGCTGAAAGCATCTAAGCGGGAAGCTGGCCTCAAGACATTTTTCTTAAATACGTAAAAGAACATTACGTTGATAGGCTCGATGTGTAAGCATGGTGACATGTTCAGCTAACGAGTACTAAAATATTGTAATCTTTTTGTTTTAGAAATGCTATAAATAGAGGGGGCGTACTATGGGCCCTCTTTAAGTCATTATTTAAAAATGAATATGGCCCCAGTATCTAAAATATTTATGCCGAGTCTCATTACGCTTTCATTTCAACAGATAAGAAATGGTAATGGTGGGTCCAAGCCACACGCGTCCCCACGTAACTCGGAAGATGATAAATCCATGAAGGATCCTAAGGGTTTAACTGACAACATACATAACCTCAGCGTAAAAACTGAGGCTCAAGGTATGAACGATGTCCTTGAGAAAACCTACGAAGGGCATAAGCTCCTGTTCAATAGAGTCAAAGAGCAGGTCTTTAGCGAGGAAGGAGTCTCTCCCGGAACGGTTAATGACATAAAAGCGACAGGGGAAGCGATAGGAGAAATGACTGTGGGTACGATAAGTAAAGTCGTAGCAAAAGGAAAACCAGGAGCTCCAAGCGTTGTCCTTGATACAGTGGGAGATGTGCTAATAGCGGACGGTCTTCGAAAAACGGTCATTGCGGGAGAGAATGCGTTTAACAGGATAACTGAGATTAACACTAATACCGAAGCAAAAGAAGATGGGGTAAACATACATTCCCCTCTCGAGGATATGGGTGATGTAATTGGAATCGTAATTATTACTTTATCTAACATCCTAATGCTAGTCCTAAAAAATTGCCCTGAAGGAAAATTGGATAGTTTGCTTTATTTTATGCTTCTAATTGTGATTTTAAGGAGTATCCATTTTATTTATTCAAAATGTATCACATGGGTCTTTTACCAGATACGTCAAAGAAAAAAAAGTATACATGAAAAAGAAGAACCTTCTAAAAAATAGGGAAAGCGGAAAGTTCGCTTTCCTTATAGTCACTCTATTTTTGTTGGTACGCCTCTTTTGTTCGCCGCTATCATTATGGGTAAAGGGAGTTCCTATAATTGGAATTCCCCTTTTAAACCTAGGGCTCTTATCTATGGAAATTAGCATTGATCAAAATGTGAAGTCATTAAGGATTTACCTCTTATTAACTCTTCCTACGTTTTTATGGGTAAGTGTTACATACGGGTTTATAGATCTTAGTTTTTTACCTGCCCAGTTCTACTTAGATCTCTTAAATGCCTATTGCAGGTTTATATTCTGTTACTATTTGAGTTTCCTCATTTGTAGTTTTGAGCTTAGGTTATTGAGTCGATTACACGCACGAACTTTAAGATTTCGTTCGACCTACTTTCTAATGAAATTTTTAGTCTGTGTAATGAGCTTTCTCAGCAATAAATTATGGAGGAAATACGTAGTTTTTATCATACTTTGTTTTTTATACCTGTGGGCTTTATACACAGGAAATTCTATAGTGTTATGTTTTGTTTTCCCTGTCTCTTACATTTATACTTATTGTTCTTTCGTCGTAATTCATTTTAAGTCAACGGAAAAGTTAAATAGAATCCTCTATAATAAAAAGCTAGAGAGGTACTTTCCACTAGAACCTAAATAAATTTCTCCTACTGTTAAAATGGGTGTTTTTGAACAAAACACTCTCCGGGGGGTTGGTCTAATACCAGTCCCTTGCTAGACCTTCTAATTGAAAGTTTGACCTATCAGAGGCAGGTAGCGCAGTTAAAATCTCCTCGTATAAACAATAAAAAATTATCAAAATGTTCCATGTAACCCTACTATTGTACCTAAAGCTTACAGCAAAAAGGGAGTTGGAGCAGAGTTTTTCGGTTCTATGATAAAAGAATAAAACCATGTTATTATTTAATTTATTCAATTATAAAAATTATACGCTAGAGAATTGTGACTTCCCTACCCTGAAACAAAGTGTCGCTAACGGTCAATTTAGCTTTGCCACTAGCGTCATATTCCTCCTAAATAGATTGCTTTTTCGCAATCTATTTCTCGAAGCATTTGCTTGGTGCAGTCCTTTGAAAGATTACCCTGTAGTTAGCAATTTGCTGGGTATCATGTTCTTATTGATAATATCATTTATGATAGCCGCTCTCATTGTTTCGAACAGTTTTGTCAGTTTTGATATGACTGTTTGCCATATGTATGTTCTATCTTGGTCCTATCCACCCGTGCCCCCTCTATATGAGCGATGTGTTATTTCTTTTATGAAATATACGAGCACTATCGGTTTCTACGCTTGTAAGTATAGGGTTATCAAGTATTCGTTATATTTCGTAGGGTTTATTTTAATTATAGTTTATTGCTTTACTGGAAGCATAATAGCTATTTTAGCTGTTTGGTTTATGACCAGCTTACAGAAGTATTGTAAGTATGTCGTATTTAAAATGTTTGATCCTAAAAAGTTACACCTCGATCTAACTTTTACGACTTTTAGAGAACAAAAAGGTCAGTATTGGGCAGGCGAAAATTAGAATTCTGAAGTATGGGCTGAATGCAGCCCTCTATTTCATAGAGGTGGGTCCTATTGACTGACCGCTTTCCTTATGTTAAATTTAAAAAATAAAATGGCTCTCGACTTATTAAAATATTTAGAAAGGTTTATTGATCAAGTATGGGGCATTTTGCCCACATGCATCCCAATATTAATAGTTACCTTTTTTTCTTATCATTCTTTTACACATGATTTTAAAGCTATTGAGACCTTCTTCTATTGATAGGAAGGTAATAAAGAAGAAAAGAGTAAATCGGGAATAGTACTGTTAACATGCTTCTTTTATGCTTGTCTCTTGTGTTTCGTTGAGTGTATAGGTATATACTTGATTGATTCTTATTATTTGAGTCTTGCAACGAACTTACTTCACAAAGAATGTTCTGATGCGATCTCTATGAAAGGACAGAATAGATTTTTATTCGCATTCAGAAGCATAAGTAGGGCGACTAAGCCACCGGTATTAATAAAGATAGTAATAAACTCCCTAGGTTGGATTCGAACCAACGACCCTGTGGTTAACAGCCACATGCTCTGCCGGACTAAGCTACTAGAGAATTAGGTATTAGGCATTAAAAAGAGTAATGGTAGTAATATGAAAAAAACGTACAAAAGATAAATCTAAAGTATACCTGAAAGAATAGAGCGAGTAATTTAGTTCACTCGTTCATATCTCTTCTTTTAAAAGGAAAAACAACGTTATTTAAAAGGCAAAGGGGTAGACAAGGGAGCGATATTACACGACAAGTTACCGGATGGAGTTCTGTTTGAAAACACGTGTTTTATACGCAAAAGAGAGTATAGTTAAACTAACTTTAAGGGCCGTGAAGCCCAATGAGTTTAGTTGCATTGGGCAAGGATGTCACTCTCTTAGGCTATCTGAACGTGTTTGTTCTTTGTATAGAACATGGCTTAAGTGGTGAAGTATGACAACAATAACCCTCGTATGAGGTCTGACTCTGGGGCTTTCACCCCCTTTCAACAAGATATAAGTCTTGCAGATATTTTAAGAATGAATAGTTATTTTTTTTTAGAAGTATAAACAACTTGTTTCTACTGTAAAACAAGTTTTATGAAGAGGAGAATTAAACCTCCAATAAGATAAATCGAGATGTAAGCCCCTGTCCAGAAGACCCAATCTACTTTATGCTCACCTTCGGAAAGGAATACAGCACTTACTCTCCATGTGCTCATAAAAAAGATCACTAAAGTAGATATTCCTAAAAAAATAAGAAAGCAGAGGACCTGTTGAACAACAGTCTCGTCAAGCTGTCCCAAGATAGGTGCAACGCTTAAAAACCCCACCCTACAGTACGTCTTGACACCGAGAAAAATTCCCCCTACTAGACCTTTAGTAATGATCAGCTGAAAGAACAGAAAACATGCCTTTTTGAAATTATACCTTCTTGCAATAGCAATTAGGAGGAGTATAAAAACAATTATGAAAGTCCATGTATATATTTCAACTAGCTGGTAGAAAAAGCTTTCGCTTAAAAAACCCTCTTCTAACACGGAGTGATAATATATTTTTTCTGTAAGGGGGTATTCCCCTCCTTTCTCTAATATAGCTCCCTGAGGGAGTTCATTTGCAAAAGCCTCCACTACGGCGGCCTCCTCCGGATTTAAAGGGATAATAATATCACCACCACCCTCTACCGGTATGTCATTATTAGAAACGTAACGCAATATCAAGTACGTTACTCCAATTAGAACAGCCCCCGTGGTTAATCCAATTAACCAAAGCGAAGTGGGTTGTTCTATAATTACATCTTCTGGGACTGCCCTTGGTACAAATTCCCAATCAACGTCTCCAGTGATTTCAGGCAATTCCAAACTATGGAAAATCTCACCCGCGTTAAAAATAGAAGTGGCAAGTGTTATAATCGCGTTCAATCCATTAATTATGCCAAACATTCCGTTATTTTAAAGTATGGCAACAAGGACCCTCATATGAGGTCTGACTGGGGCTTTCACCCCCTTTCAACAAGATATAAGTCCTGCAGATATTTTAAGAATGAATAGTTATTCTTTTTTACAAATATAAACTTGTTTCTATTAGAAGGTAAATAGGATTAAAAAGGCCATCATCAGTGCGAATAAAGCCATCGCTTCTGTTAATGCGAACCCAAGAATGGTTAGACGAAATAGTCTTTGCTCAAGTGATGGGTTACGTGATACACCTACTACAAGCGCTCCGAAAACTGTCCCAATACCTGCTCCTGCTCCTCCTACAGCAATTGTAGCTGCTCCTGCTCCGATAAGTTTTCCTGCTTGAACAATCATGATTTAAAAATTTAGATGTCTGACTCGAGTGAACGCCAATGTAAAGCTTTTAATAAAAGATAGAATAACATCTGAGCGCACTGAGATTTGAACTCAGGACATTCTGGTTAAAAGCCAGAAGCTCTACCACTAAGCTATGCACTCAATGACTAATTAGAAAATCGGCACCCTCGAACCATACCGAGTTTAGTAAGAAGTTATAAAGGTTCAAGTGGTTTTTAGTCAAAGGGAAAGAAATACTACTTCATTTATACAAGGAAAATATACGAAATCAAACATTACCCTTGTTTTTTCCCTTATATGCTGAATAGGGAAGGTTATTTGTGATCAAATCTTCCGTTTATAAATACGGCAGTAGTCCTGAGCTAAAAATTTTGTTTCACCTTAGAATGCATCTGCTTCTGCCTTATTCTGTGTAAGAGCTTTGGTTAAAATAAGGGATCCTACGATCAACCCTTGTGTTTCTAGGTACGATCCATTGGCACTTGACTGGGTAAAAACTGTGTCTGTACTATCTGATTGCCAGACTGAGCTACCTTCGACAGCCTTCACTAATGAGTCACGAGCACTTGCAACTGAGCCTGATAAAATAATATCAAAGCTAGAAGCTGTACATATCTTCTCATCGAATAGGTCTGAAGATAGTGAGCCAATCGAAGCCAACTTCTTCTTTCTAACCTTGACTGATGTACTAATTGCTGGTAAAATATGTTTTACCATAATTAAGTAGAATCCAGCAAAAACGATAAATGTCCAAACTAATTGGGATAAAAAGGTAACAGTGTCTAGTTGAGGCATGGTAATTTTTAAATTAGTGGACATTCTTTACCCTTAGGGTAATGCCCAGAATATCTTATAAAAAATGTGACAACACGGTTCCCGTTAAAGTATTTAGTTGATTTTTTTAACCACAAGATCGAAACGGTTTTATGGTTATTATGAGTGACAAGGGATTTGAACCCCTGACATCCTCGGTGTAAACGAGGCGCTCTCCCAACTGAGCTAGTCACCCTAATAAAGAGAGTATACCTAAAAGCATAGAGTAAATAGTCAAATACCTACCTTTTTTTATAAAAGAGGGTCACTATTAGAACCTTTTTCTTTTACCATCAATTAAGAACTTTAAATGAATATTAGATCTAGCAAGCCTTAATGCGGAATCTTGCAGATCAAAAGTAGAACAGATTAAAAGTGGGATAAAGGCAGTACTATACTCTATCCAGCTTATATGTCCAGGCATATTCAGCTGTTTCTGGGTAAAACAAACAGCTCCGTACCCCAAAATAGTATTCATTGGCTTTAATACAAAAAAAGGATTTAAATGGCTAATAGTTAATACCTTGTAATCAATACCTTTTACAGCGTGGTTAGGTATTGCGTCTGCTAGTGTTTTGATTGTATATCTATTATAATTTAAGAAAGAACCTTTAAATTCTGCTGATGGGTGTACAAACACATTTGTTTGTGTGGTTGGTGGATAAATCATAGATATCAGTCGCACTATTAAAGTAAGTATTCTAGTGGGACTTTCTTGAAAAACAATAAAGTTATTTGAGGTACAAAGGTAAACAGAAGTTAAAAAGAATAAAGTCATTGGAACATTCTCTAATAGAGGCGGAATCGCCTCTACTTGCATTAATTCCAGTTCGACAGGAGTTATAAAATTATCGTATGTAATACTTGTAGCTTTATTACTTATTTCTGTTGTGACTGTTGTTCCTGTCGAGTTCGTTTGGTTTAAAAACGTACTACCGAAATAATAAGCTAAACAGATTAAAGATGGGATAAAAATGTACTTCATTTGTTTTTATTTTATTTTTAAGTGGTTCAACCACTGACCGATGTTAGAAGGCCATTGCTCTACCATTGTAAAGATAGTGTTAGCGGAGAAGGGAGTTGAACCCTTGACCCACGGATTATGATTCCGTTGCTCTACCTACTGAGCTACCCCGCCATTGGATTAATTAATTGGCAATTGAAAACCTGTTAATAAGAGTAAACTCTCTTCATAGCTGGAGTTTTTTAGTACAATTGTAACGTCTATAGGTCCTAGCGTTTGGAATTTTTCAAACTCAGACTCAAGGAGTAAAGAATCTTGGGGGTTTTGTATTCTAAAACTAAAATTACCTTCTTCAGAAATACTTTTTGGAGAGAAGCCTCCAAAATAGTCAATTCTAGGTAATATTGTTAAAATAAGCTGGTCTAAAAAGAGAAACATTTTAGTTCCCCTAAGAGTGGTTTTTACTCCTGAAATCATTCCTGAACGTATTTTTAAACTAGCGTTGTCCGTTGCAGAACGTGTCACCTTAGGTCG
>Ga0209534_10005736_pt1 | contig 10950 bp, 9 predicted proteins | sample COG_07_FD_184751 | JGI IMG/M metagenome (GOLD analysis project Ga0209534, IMG submission 184751) | Pelagic Microbial community sample from North Sea - COGITO 998_met_07 (SPAdes) (version 2) | ecosystem: Environmental > Aquatic > Marine > Neritic zone/Coastal water | place: Helgoland, sampling... | reverse complement strand
AAACCCATACTTTGAATCAGTAGATTGACGAGTAAGACATGGGTTATTTACACGTTGACCATTTAAAGACTCAGTCCCTTTGAAGCCACTTGCTAATGTTGTTTCTTCTGTTTGCATCATTAAGACCTTTTGTAACTTTATGATGCAAAGAATAAACGTGAAGCCTTAAAATAATCTTAAGATTTAAAAATAAATGAAAAAAGTAGAAAAATCTAATTAGATAGCAAAATTATTTATACCCTACAAACGCCCCCTTAATAATCTTTTAAGTTTTGTCATAGATACTCGTTTAACTCAACATAATTTACTATTAGGACTCCCCAATGAAAAATATTATTTCGTGTACCAACAACGCAGCGCTAAATGATGTTGAGGTAGTTAGCCAAGTTAAACAAAAATTGAACGAAAGCGGCTGGGTATTATTGCGGGGGTTTAATGCAAGCTTGCCGAAATTTAGTGAATTATTGAAACAATTTTGCAGTGAATTAACGTTTGATCCCGCCCGTGAATTCGCAGATAAATCTAGCCAAAAAGTAAATGCCGGTAAAGATCCGGTTGGTTTGCATATAGAAAATGGTAATACACCTTTCCCACCTAATCTTGTCGCTTTCTATAGTGCTAAAAGCGCTAAACAAGGATCTCAAACAACTGTTTGCGACGGAGCAGAGCTTTTTATAAACATGCCTAAAGAGTTACAACAAGCATGGCAGCAAACGATCACAGTTTCTCGACGTTTACCTTCTCATCTTTGGCGACAATATGTTGTGAATCAGCATCCTGACGTGAGTTGCATAACAAAAGTAACAGAAAAACATTTATCTGACTTTATAGCGATTAATAAGCATCAAAGAGGAAAGGTAAACGCTGATGATAGCTTGGATTACGAATTGGATATTCAGCCATGTTTGCTAGTTAAGAACCTTACAATTAAAGGAGAAAATCAAACTCAGCAATTCGTTTTTGCAAACGCCATTCTAGGCCCTTCATATAATTATGAAAAACCGAATTATACCTTCCCAAATGGTGAGGCATTAAGTGAGACATTAATCAGTAAAACCGCTGAGCTTGCAGAAAAACATACACAAGAGATCCATTGGCAAGACGGAGACATAGCGATCATTAACAATAAACGAGTATTGCACGGACGCAGAGCCATTATCGGTAACTTAACGGACAGAGAACTTTTTATTGGCATGGGATATTAGGATTCAGGTTCAAATTCAAAGTATCTTCGACAGGCGGATTAACCAAGTAGTTTCCAGTCTTAATATAGACGTTCTGTGTTAACAGGGTTATATAAATACTGACGTCAAAAATTACAGCAGTAAAAATACATACTCTGAAAAGCTTACTTTTCTAACTTTGTGCAATCTTCAGGTTTTATAGATCCTCCAGTTTGTCGATAATCACTTTATTGGCTATTGGAAAAGTAAAATCCCTAAGATCAGAAATATCCACCCACTGACTTTGCTGACCTTCCTGATGATTTGCTTCGCCCTCAAACCCCTCGACCAAACGAACATCTAAACGTACTTTTTTGTCACCGTAATCATGTTCAATCAGCATAAAGTGGCTCTGTTTGGTCACATGTATGCCAATTTCTTCTGACAGCTCTCTGGCAAGCGCTTGTTCAATGGTTTCATTAGCCTCACGTTTTCCTCCTGGGAACTCCCACTTACCGCCCTGGTGTAAGTCATCTGCGCGTTTGCTGATGTAGATTTTGTTACCTGCTTTGATAACGCCCACCGCTACTTCGACTACTTTCATTCTGGTTTCCTTTGTCTACTAAATTTGATCGTTGTAAAACAAAAAAGTCGGACATAAGCCCGACTTTAGATAAATATGTTTAAATTTCACATCAACTTAATTTACCATGACACTGCTTATATTTTTTACCTGAGCCACATGGGCAAGCATCGTTTCGACCGACCTTTGGCCCTTGGCGTTGAGCTGCTGCAACGCGAGCGGGTTCTGGTTCGCTTGCTGATTCATGTTCGAAATTTTTCGGCGTATTATCTGCCTGACGTCTTTGCTCTTCTACCGTTTCAACGTCTTCTTGGGCTTTGACTTGTACTTTACTCAAGATAGTGACAACCTCGATTTTTAGCGCTTCTAACATCTCAGTAAACAATTCAAAAGATTCACGTTTATATTCTTGTTTAGGATTTTTCTGTGCATAACCACGTAAATGAATACCTTGTCTCAGATGATCCATAGCAGCAAGGTGTTCTTTCCAATGGCTATCAAGATTTTGCAGCATTACCGCTTTTTCGAATTGCCTAATGACTTCTGGGCCAACAATTTCTTCTTTTCTTTTGTACGCCGCAGATACTTCTTCTAACACTCGCTCACGCAGTTTCTCTTCATAAAGCTTATCGTCTTCATCAAGCCAATTTTGTACCGGCATGTCGGTCAAAAACTCAGCTTTAAAGCGTTCTTCCAATCCAGTAATATCCCACATTTCCTCTAATGATTGAGGCGGTATATATTGGTCGAGAATGCCGTTAACAACATCCTCACGAATCACTTTAATCGTGTCACTGATTTCGCCTTCATCTAGTAATTCGTTGCGCTGTTCGTAAATAACTTTCCGTTGATCATTAGCAACATCGTCATACTCTAATAATTGTTTACGGCTGTCGAAATTACGTCCTTCAACTTTACGCTGAGCGTTTTCAATAGCCCGCGTCACCCAAGGATGTTCTATGGCTTCGCCCCGTTCCATACCCAGACGCTTCATCATATTGCCCATTTTTTCAGAGGCAAAGATACGCATTAAGGCATCGTCTAAAGACAAGTAAAAACGGGAAGAGCCTGCATCACCTTGACGACCTGAACGACCACGTAATTGATTATCTATTCTTCGTGATTCATGTCGTTCTGTGCCTATGATATGCAGACCACCTGACGCTAAAACGGTATCATGGGCAATTTTCCAATCGTCTTTAATCTTTTCAACTTTGCTTGGTTTAGGAGCATGGATCTTATCAATTTCTGCCTGCCAATTTCCGCCTAAAACAATATCAGTTCCACGGCCCGCCATGTTAGTGGCAATAGTAATAGCTCCTGGTTTGCCCGCTTGGGCAATAATATCTGCTTCTTGTTCGTGGAACTTAGCATTCAATACTTTATGAGCAATTTTTGCTTTTTTAAGAATGCCTGAAATTAACTCTGAATTTTCTATGGATACTGTACCCACTAAAGCTGGTTGACCACGTTTAACACAGTCTTTAATATCTTCGACTATCGCTTCGTACTTTTCCTCAGCCGTTAAGAAAATCAAATCTGCTTTGTCATCGCGTACCATAGGTTGGTTAGTAGGAATAACAACCGTATCTAAACCATAGATACTTTGGAATTCAAATGCTTCAGTATCTGCAGTGCCTGTCATGCCAGAAAGCTTATCGTACAAACGGAAGTAATTCTGAAAAGTAATAGAAGCTAAAGTTTGGTTTTCATTTTGAATATTAACGCCTTCTTTGGCTTCTATTGCTTGGTGCAAACCTTCAGACCAACGACGACCTTCCATGGTGCGCCCAGTATGCTCATCAACGATCACAATGTCGTTATCTTTAACAATGTAATCTACATCCTTTGAAAACAGTTTGTGAGCCCGTAATGCCGCATTAACATGATGCAATAATGAAATATTAGCAGCAGCAAATAAAGACTCGTCTTCAGATAAAATACCTTCGCGCTGTAAGATTTGCTCTACAAATATCTGACCATTTTCGGTTAAATGGATTTGTTTACCTTTCTCATCAATAGTGTAATGACCGTCGCCTGCCTCACCCTCTTCGTCTTCTTTTTCTTGCCTAGTGAGTTCAGGAATAATGACATTAATTTTGCGATACAACTCTGAACTATCTTCAGCCTGTCCAGAAATAATAAGAGGAGTACGAGCTTCATCGATAAGAATCGAATCAACTTCATCAATCACAGCAAAATGCAGGGACTTCTGAACGCGATCACTTGGACTAAACGCCATGTTGTCACGCAAATAATCAAAACCAAATTCATTATTTGTACCGTAAGTAATGTCAGCGGCATAGGCTTCTCTTTTTTGTTCATGATTAATGCCTGGAATATTACAACCTACCGTTAAACCCAGAAATTCAAATAATTCCCTACTCCAGTCTGCATCGCGGCTAGCTAAGTAGTCATTAACGGTAATAACATGTACACCTTTACCTGATATGGCATTTAGGTATGAAGGCAAAGTTGAAGTTAACGTTTTACCTTCACCCGTTCGCATTTCAGCAATTTCACCTTGGTGTAATACTTGACCGCCGAGCATTTGCACATCGAAGTGACGCATCCCATATACTCGTTTACTTGCCTCACGCACTACCGCAAAAGCTTCAACCATAATATCATCTGTGGTCTGATCTTTGCCTAAACGCTGTCTAAATTCGCTAGTTTTGTCTTTGAGTTGTTCATCGGTTAAGGCTTCGTATTCAGTTTCTAGCTGATTAATAAGGTCAACAGACTTGCTCAGCTTTTTTACTGTTCGGTCGTTACGACTTCCGAAGATTTTGGTAAAAATACTAGAAAACATCGATTTGCAGCTTCCAATCTAAATGATTAATAATTTAAATTGCACACAGATTACGAACAACTTGTGAACAACCCCTGTACTAAAATAAAACAATCGGCTCATAAGAGCCGATTGTCGTTAATATGTTTATAACTTATGAAAATTTTTAGGAGCTTTTGCGGTACACATAAGGTAAGGGATCCTGATTTTTACCATTGCGTATAACCTCGTAATGCACATGGGCACCGGTAGATCGGCCTGTATTTCCCATTTCTGCAATAGTTTGTCCTTTAGTGACGACTTCACCAATCTTAACATTAACTTCTTTATTGTGCCCGTATCTTGTAATTAAACCATCGCCATGGTCTATTTCAACTAGATTGCCATATCCATAACGAGATCCGGACCACGTAATAATGCCTGCACCAGTAGCAAGAACTGGCTCACCTTCCTTTCCCGCAAAATCAAGCCCTTTATGCATCGCGGGCAGGCCATTGAAGGGGTCTTTACGGATGCCATAATAAGAGGATAACCAGCCGGAAGAAATAGGCTTACCTTCTAATCTAAACTCTTCCTCTATATGGTGACTTAACATAATAGATTCAAGGGCCATAAGTTCTTGTGCTTTATTTTCGATTCTTTTGTGCATGCGAGTCATTTTTGACAAAATTGCATCTTGGACCTGAATATCAATGTATGCAATATCCATAGGACTGCCCATGCCAGGTGTTTGTCCAAAACTAAACTCGTCAGGATTAAGCTTCGCTTGCTCTACCAACCTTGCTCCCAAAGCATCTAAGCGTTGAATTTGACTCTGCATATCTGCTAGTTTTTGAATCACACCCGTCATTCTTTGCTCAGTAGAATTGATAAGTAAACTTATTTCTTGAGATTGTTGTGTGAAGCCTGTTTTTGCATGTTGGATCCTAGCAATATTTTCCTTTAGAGAGTGTGTAGAGCGGCTAGAAATTAGGAAAAAAACGCTGATAGCAAATAGTGCCAACAACAATTGTGTCTTACCTAGATTCAACACAAATCGTGCGGTATTACTTCTAAAAAGTAACGTTAATTTCATTACTATTGACTACCCTTTCAATATGGACTCAATATAAATTTAAGCATAATACACCAGGAGATAAACTAAAAGCATTTGAAGTACACCAATCGCAACACATTGTTGGTTTTTCATACGTTCAGGATACCGTCAAAGGCAGAGTTTTCATCAACATTTAGTCAAAATTCGAAATTAACATGCCCAAAAAATTATATTTTGTTAATAATAACATATAGTTGGGTCTGATATCATTGATAACTATTGAAAAAACCATTTAATTAGTTATTCTGAACAATTACTAAAGTCGTTAGTCTGTTAATAATACTGATGCAAAACGTATAGGCATCTCTTCAGGGGTGTCATAACCAACAAATTCCCAACTTTCTTTACTTACCAATAATGCATTAAGCAATTTATTGTTCAAACCATGACCTGTCTTATAAGCGACTAGCTCACCAATAATACTGTGTCCAACTAGATACAAGTCACCAATAGCATCAAGTATTTTGTGTTTTAAAAACTCATCAGGGTAGCGTAAACCCTCAGGATTAAGAACGCGATATTCATCTAATGCCACAGCATTCTCCATGCTTCCACCCAATGCTAGGTTGTGTGTATTCATGTATTCAAGATCTTTCATAAAACCAAATGTACGCGCACGGCTTACTTCTTCCACATAAGACGAGGAATTAAAATCTAGTACCATATGTTGACGTGTTTGACTGATTACTGGATGTTCAAAATCAATTCTAAAATCAACCCTGAAACCATCATAAGGGCGAAGTTCTGCCCATTTATCACCGTCTTCAACTTTGATTACTTTATTGATTTTTATAAACTGTTTTGGTGCATTGATCTCTTCAATGCCTGCTGATTGCAATAAAAAAATAAACGGGCTCGCACTACCATCCATGATAGGCAATTCGTCACTGTCAACTTCTACAATAATGTTGTCTATACCTAATCCTGCTAAAGCAGAAGCTAGATGTTCAACTGTAGAAATCGTCGCACCGTCAGCGTTACTAATGCATGTACATAGCATAGTGTCACCTACAGCATCGGCACGAGCAGGTATGTCAGCATAAGGCTCAAGATCAACGCGGCGAAATACGATACCCGTATTCGCTGGCGCTGGCCGGAGAGTCATAGTGACCTTGTCACCTTTATGCAGACCGATACCTGTCTCTTGCACAGATTGTTTTATAGTGCGTTGTTTAATCATAATCTTTTTGCTTAATAGAATAAAAAGCGGCAACCATTATACTAAATATACTTAGCATTGTCAAAAACTGCCATACTTAACGCTATTTATAATGCTAGACAACCTTTGAACCAATTTATGAATAATAATTCAAATTAATGCCTAGTCAGCCTGTTTACGTAAAAATGCTGGAATATCCAAGTATTCCAAATCATTTCCCTGTATTACTTTTTCTTCGCTAGCTACCGTTTTTGAGGTTTCTGGCATCACGCTCGCACTTGGCATTACTTGTGATCCATTAGCCTGCAATTTGAACTCATTACTGTCAGCAATGGCTTTACTCGCTCTATTAGATACCAATGAAATATCTGGTTTCTTTTCAGCGCCAATACCCGTTGCCACAACTGTAACGCGCAACTCGTCAGACATATCCATATCGATTACGGTACCCACTACCACTGTGGCATTTTCGGATGCAAATGCTTTAACAGCGTTACCCACAGTTTCAAATTCATCTATAGAAAAATCAGGGCCAGCAGTAATATTGACCAAAATACCTCTAGCACCAGACAAATCGATATCTTCTAAAAGCGGACAAGCAATGGCACTTTCTGAGGCCTCTTCTGCACGGTCTTCACCGGATGCACTTCCATGTCCCATCATTGCGGTACCCATTTCAGACATAACGGTTCTTACATCGGCAAAATCCACGTTAATTAGACCAGGACGTGTAATAAGTTCTGCAATACCTTGTACAGCACCACTTAAAATATCGTTTGCAGCACTAAAAGCTTTAAGTAATGGTGTACCTTTACCCATCACCTTGAGTAACTTTTCGTTAGGAATGGTGATCAATGAATCAACGTATTTAGATAACTCGTCGATGCCTTGCTCAGCAAAATCTGTGCGTTTCTTTCCTTCAAACGGGAAAGGTTTAGTGACAACAGCCACTGTCAAAATACCCAACTCTTTTGCTACTTTGGATACTTCTGGCGCCGCACCCGTACCTGTCCCCCCTCCCATGCCGGCAGTAATAAATACCATATCTGCGCCTTCTAAAGCTTGCCGTATGGTTTCTCTGTCTTCTTCTGCAGCTTGGCGACCGATATTAGGATTCGCACCTGCACCTAAACCTTTGGTAACGCTTGAACCAATTTGCAGCGTCACATTTGCAGAGGAACTGCGCAGCACCTGAGCATCAGTATTGATGGCAATAAACTCCACACCTTCAATATTCTGTGCCACCATATGCTCTATTGCATTACCGCCACCGCCACCAACGCCAATGACCTTAATTACAGCTTCTTCGCTATGACTATCCATTAACTCAAACATTTTTACTCTCCGGTTTGTAAATAGAAACAGTCAGGAGTTCATCCTTGCCTGCTGTCCAACTTTATTATTTAAAATTTATTTTCAAAAGAAAAAATCTTAAAACTCACCTTTAAACCAACTTTGAATTCGTTGCCACACGCCTTCACTTAACTTGTTTTTCATAGCAAGCTGGCCAATGACATGCTCTTTTCCGTATTGCAATAGGCCTACAACTGTAGCAAATTTTGCATCTTCAACATATTCAGATAACCCTTTCATTCCTATGGGTTTACCTACACGAACTGGCATTTGAAAAATTTCTTCAGCAAATTCAACTGCGCCTTCCATTTTTGCCGTCCCACCTGTTAACACTATGCCAGCAGCAATTTGTTCTTCTAATCCACTGACACGGATTTCATCATGTACCAATTCAAACAATTCTTGATAACGTGGCTCAATTACCTCTGCTAATGTATGTCTTGACATAGCTCTTGATGGCCTACCACCCACACTGTGTACTTCGATATTTTCTTCCATACTGACCATATCTTTTAAGGCACAAGCATGTTTAATTTTTATCTCTTCTGCATGACTAATTGGTGTACGGAATATCTTTGCTATATCACTGGTAATTTGGTTACCCGCAGCAGGGATAACAGCAGTATGTCTTATAGCCCCATCTGTGTAGATCACCATATCAATGGTACCGCCACCGATATCTACCACACACACACCTAATTCTTTTTCATCGTCCGTTAATACAGCATAACTAGAAGCCAAAGCCGAAAAAATCAGTTGGTCAGCCGTTAATTCACAGCGCTCAACACACTTGACCAAATTTTTAGCCATGTCGTCAGCACAGGTGATAATATGCGCTTGCGCTTCCATCCTAACACCTGACATACCGATAGGATTTTTAATGCCTTCTTGTACATCGATGGTAAATTCTTGAGGTAATACATGTAACAACCGACGTTCGGCAGCAATAGGTACAGAGCGTGCAGCGTGAATCACATTATCTACATCTTCCTGGGTCACTTCTTGGTTATTAATGGGTACCATGCCACTTTCGTTTTGGCATTTAACATGGCGTCCCGAAATCGCCATAAACACTGAAGAAACGCTACAGTCTGCCATCAGTTCCATTTCATGCACAGCACGTTTCACTGATTGCACCACAAGATTAAGGTCGTTTACTCCACCCTTATCCATACCTTTAGACGCATGACTACCTAAGCCCACAATGCTAATAGAGTTGTCGTTTAATAACTCACCCACTATGGCTTTAACATTACTGGTGCCTATATCTAAGCCAACAATTAGCTTTCTTTCTGTACCCTTAGACATATTTTCCAACTTTCAAACTCATCACACTCATCACACTCATCACACTCATCACACTCACGTTAATTTAATCGCTTATTATCTGGTTTTTATGTTACTTAAATTTATATATGCACATTTATACTATTTTCTTGGAGGGTTTCCAGCCTACGGCTAAGCCAGTATCATATCGCAAGTCAACATAATCCACTTGTCTGTTTTGTTGTGAAATAAGTGGTAATAAATCCACAAATCGCTGTAACCGATTAATAAATTTAGTCCGCCCTAAATTCAATTTAATGCCATTATTTAATGCCACATTCCAAGCAAAACGCTCGCTTAAAAACATTTCCACTATATACAAATTAGACGTTTCTAATAACGACTGCATATTACGGTAACCCTGCAGTGCTGTTTGTTCACTTCCACCCGGACCATATAAATTAGGCAGTCTTATTTTCAAACTCAGATCGGCACGGCTAATTTGTGCATCAAATACGTCACCATATTGATTAAGCAACATATCGTCGTTCCAAATAGCAAAAGGCTGTTGCTCAACTACAAAAATTTCTAAGCCACTAGGCCAACGTTTTCGAACTGATGCGCGATATACCCAAGCCATAGCCTCAACTGCTTGATGGGTTTGATTAACATCTAACTCAAAAAAACTCCCAGGTTGTGTTCTTTTTATCAACATTTTTATATTTTTATCATCGATAAAAGTGAGTTCACCTGAAACCACAATATCCTGCACTGGAGCTTGTTGCTCATCTTCTAGCCATTTATTAAGCTCGATTACAGCAAAAGCTAATAAACCCAGCAAACCAATAAAAAATGTCAATCCCATACATAAATGAGAGTTTTTGTGGAGCATCTTCAGTACGGTTAATTGGCTCATCAAGTCACCTCAAAACATCAGCTGTTGCCAGTACAGACACAGACAACTCAGCAAAAGTTAGTCCTGCTTTTTTTGCTGCCATTGGCAATAAACTTTTTTCAGTCATACCAGGCACTGTGTTCGCTTCTAACAAGTAAAAGCGACCTAGTTTATCTTGCATAAAATCTACTCTTCCCCAGCCTGAACCGGCCAATGCATCAAATGCTGCAAGCGCTAATTCACCCAACATATTTTCTAGCGCATCGTTCAAGCCACTTGGGCAAGTATACACAGTGCTATCCGCTTGATATTTTGCAGTATAATCATAAAAATCGCGGGGTGTGGTCATACTAATAGATGGCAATGCTTTGCCATTGAGTAGGCTAACGGTATATTCGCAACCATGAATGAATTGCTCAATCAAAACTTTATCATCGTATTTAAACGCGTCTTGAATGGCTATTTCCAGTTGTAGCGCACTATTTACTTTCGCCATACCAATGCTAGACCCCTCATGAGCAGGTTTGACCATTACCTCACCCCCCAATTCAGCCATTATAGCCCCGCATGATCCCGCATCAAAGCTTCTTTTATCAGCTATTTTATAATTGGCTGTAGGCAGTCCTATACTCTGCCAAATCTGC
>Ga0209534_10005721_pt1 | contig 10972 bp, 9 predicted proteins | sample COG_07_FD_184751 | JGI IMG/M metagenome (GOLD analysis project Ga0209534, IMG submission 184751) | Pelagic Microbial community sample from North Sea - COGITO 998_met_07 (SPAdes) (version 2) | ecosystem: Environmental > Aquatic > Marine > Neritic zone/Coastal water | place: Helgoland, sampling... | reverse complement strand
GTCAGTAGTTAATCGTATATCTTTATTTGATTTAAATTCAATTGGTCCAGTAGTAGTTTCTACTTTTAATCCGTCTGCGGCGGTTGCTCTAATATTAACTGAATCAGCATCCATATTAATATCACCACCGGCAAATAAGTTAAAATCTTCTTCTGCGTGATAGCTTACACTACCTGCCGCATATACATCAACATTACCATCGCTATCCATTTGCATCCAACTCGTACCTTTTTGATTTGTTATATAAACAATTCCAGCACTATCATTGAACAGCATTTGTGCGCCACCAGCACTGCGTAAACGTACTAGGTTATCCATTCCTTCTTCACGTGTCTGATCTGGTACATAATTTACTCCTTCTTTGTGCGCAACTGTGCCATCATCCATTACAAAGCTATGTCCTGCTGGTGTTAAAAACCCTGCTACGTTGCTTGGTGATTCTCTTCTACTACCACTACTGCCAATACCACGTATTGGATCTAATCCTGTGCCTTGCTCAGCAACTGCATTTGTAACTGGATGACGTGGTCGAACATTACCATTTTGTTGTAATCCAGGATCAATACTCGATCCAATAGTATTATCTTGTTCTGATATTTGACTTGCTGGTAGTCCTGGTACAGATCCGTTACGACCCACTGTTGGTAATACACCGAGTAAAAATCCAATTGGTCCATCACCAGTAAACGCAACTAATACTTCAGTACCAGGAGCAGGGGGCGGAAAACTTGCTCCATATGTAACAGTAGCATCAGCGTTAGAAATTGAACCACCAAATGGTGAAACTGTTCTAACTTTAGTAAATTTTTGTCTGTCTTCTCGGGTATCTGTGGATCCCCATTTTTGACTATTAACTATTTGCACATATATGGAGCCACCGTAATCGCCGTCAGATACTTCAATAACTTTACCTACGTACACACCAGTTGGCATTGAAAATCCAGAACGGGAACCACTAGAATATGTTGATGGTACACCTATTGAGTCTCTATTACTGCTAGTGCTTCTATTTTGTTCTTTATTTGACATTTTGTTCCTTAATACGCTGCATTATACATATTTACTAACCAATTTGGCGTTGGATGATCTTTTGTGCCTCCAGAGCCGCCCCAATATGGTCCTGCATTTGAGCTTAGGCTTGCGCCAATTCCTGGTGTTCTTGCAATATCAAAATGATGAACTACTCCACTCATATATAGCTCTCTGCCAGTTCCTTCAGTTGGATTAGCTATACCAACACTTGGTGTTAATCCTGCGCTTCGGGTTTCATTTAAGAAGTTTTGTGTATAGTTTTGTATAAGAGCAAGATCAGCAGGATTTTCCACAGATAATAATCTGTTACCATCATAAAGTTGAACATCAGCAGCATAGCCGTTGTGTCTGCCGCTTCCTCCTGGTCCTCGGTTTCCACCCCTAGGTGTTATAACACCAGTTAAGCCAGTTGTCGCCGCCGCCGCTTCCATTGAACTTAATAAGTGAGGATTTATATTATGAGTAGATCCTGTTGTATTATTACTGCCAGTTATAGTACCATTGCCAGATCCGGTCGCATTTGGATCAAGTGTGGTGCTAGTATCGTCCACTGGAACACCGTTTGGATTTGGGTTTTCATTATCAGAATTATTTGTATCAGTGTATGTTTGTTGGAAATTTCTATTTTGTCCACCAATAACTTGACCAGATATTAACTGTTGTATCATTGTTTCATTATTTGTATTTGTGTCTCGTATTGATTCAAGAGTTTGTTTAAATTCTCCCATCATATATTGTGATGTTACTGTACTAACACGATACAATGCCGTTACGGCAAAATTTTGTTTAGGCATTAATCCAGTAGTTTCATTTTCGTAAACTGGAAATTTCATATTAAAAAAGTATCCTAGCCCGCCAAAATCATAATCAGCTTGATTATCATTACTTGCTGACGCACCTTTTGGTTTACCTAACCAATAAGGATCACCTCTAATAGATAGCCGTTGTTCAACTAACTCGCCAGTAGAATTAAGATTAAGTTCTAGTGCGCCCAGCATCATTGCCCCAGGATCGTCTTGCGCATCAACACCACTAGCAGCTAAACTATCGCTAACATTTCTATAATCAAACTGCACTGAATTATTCATTTTTTCTTTATCACTGTTGCTATAAAGATCAGTTTGTGTTATGTACTTGAATCTCGTTGGGGAGAAATCGATAGTACCAGTAGTTCGTTGAGCGTCTAATGCTTCACTTGCGAATCTAACATCTCTTTCTCGCATCTCTAACCGTGTTTGTGCAGCCTCTTGCCCACGAGTATTAGCTACTAATTGTGAGCGAATACTTCTTGATGGACCATCGTCGAATGATGCAACAGTGGTTAATTGTTCAGTTAAATCCTTGAATTCACGTTCTAACTGATTTACTTCATTTACGGCATCTTGGTAACTTGCTGCGTTACTGAAAGATCTACTTTCAGCTTGTGTTAATCCAGGAAATACCCCATCAGCACCATGACCTCCTCCAGCCATAGGTTGAGTAACGAAAAAGATCGTGTTCAATGATAGATCAACATCTAGAACTTCAGTGTTGAGTCCAGTATATGTGTAATCATATCGTTTACGCAATAATCCATAAGTTAATATATTGTTTAAGCGAGTTTGTTGCGCTTCCTGATCATCAGATAACTGTTGAAAACTATAAGGATCATGGATACCATGTGGTATAGTATATGCTGTAATGTTGTATGTAAATCTTTTTGGATATTGCTTGGCAACTGGATCATAATCTGGCAGATATTTTACGTTTGTTTTAAACATAAACCACTTCATTAGATCCGCTAGTTTTTGGTAATCTCCAATTGTACCAGCATTAGTATTATCTTTAGCAAATTGATTATTTCCAACAAGTGGTATCTTTTTAAAATTTCTAGTTTGTAATACTGCTGCAGAAATGGCGGCTGACATAGATGTACCTTTTTTTAAATCAAATGTAACATTTCCACCAGATGACGAAACACTAATATTACGACTTTCTTGTAAATTAGAACCAACAATGGCATCAAATTCCCAACTGCGCCATTCATCAGATTCTCCATCTGTGCCAAATATATATTCGTTTGGATATATTCTTGCTATTGTAGTTTCAACTTGTCTTTTAACTTCTTTATTAACTTCAGTAGTAAAATTATCTAAAAACTCTCCAAAGTTACTAGCCACAACTGTTATATCAGTGTTTAAGTGTAAGTCCATTCGACGGTAGGCTGCGTATTCACTTTCAATAAATGCAACTTGATAAGTTGTTGCGCTGTCAGTATGTTTCATTTGAAAATCTGTTATAGTTCCTACATAGTAAAACGGTCCAATTTCCTCATCTTTTATTGAAGTATCGTCTGTGTTCCATCCTCGAAAATTGAGCTCAAGTAGGTAATTTGCTTCAAGATGATTTCTAATTTTAAGTTCATTAGCAGCTAGCATAATTCGATTAAGAAATGTCATACCTTTTGCTTCAGTAAAGGAAATATCAAAGCTATTAGAGACTGCGTTTCTATTTTCTCTTACAAATCCCAACGTTGTTTGCTGTATCACAGTTTCAATACTAATCTCATTTTCAACTCCAGATTCAGCTAATGTAACATATTGACCATCTTTGAGGTTTTCTTCAAATTCTTGGGCACGAGTTGGATTAATCATATGTATTGCCCAACTATAAGTATAGCCTTCATACTTGTTTAAAATATTATCTTTGTAAAATGATTCACCGCTTGTATTTGGTGTTGCTTCTCCATTTACGGCTTGGGCCGCGGCTTCTGGACTATTAATAGTTTCAACATTATTAGTTGGATCAGGTACAAAATCTTCTGATGGAATTATTGCCGTGCCGTCCCAGTTAAGTACATTTGCTTGTCTGCTGCCACGCCATTGGGCAATTCCAAAAGCACCGTTACCGCCACCGGCTGTATTAAATGCGTTAGGATCAAGTCTACTGCCACTTTCCGCCATTAAATTACCAACAATACCACTTGCTTGTTGCGGAGTATATCCTTGACTGGTAAAATAATTAAATGCGCTTGACACATTAGGACTTATTGAACTAAGTGTACCAAATTGTGATGCGCTGAATACACTATTAGCATTGTCAATACGTCTACTAATAGCATGTCCGCCAGCTCTTTCGTACTGGTTTTCAAATATAGTAGCAGCTCGACTTACTGACATGCTAGGATTATTTTGAAATTCTCTAGCCACATTTAGGCCGTCACCAGTTCCCATTTCATGGTTAATGAAACTAAGTTGTGATTCAAATGATGGAGGATTACTAGGAGGTGTTGGTAACGACATTAACTAGCTCCGAAAGCACTTGACTTTGAAGGTACTTTAATTTCAAGTCCTGCTACAAAATCATTAATTGGATCCCGAAGTTTGTCACGATTATAGTGTACAAATACCCACCAATAACTACTACTACCATACATATCAAAAGCAAGTAAGTCTGGTCGACGATGGTATCTATTACCAATACGCATAAGTTTTGCTTCTTGTGATAGTGAAGCATCTGTTAGTTTTGGTTGATATATATCCAAGTACTTTAAATTTTGCGGAGTTGCAGCATAGCTGCTGGAATTAGAATAATTTGCCATTAGATGAATCCTTGACTGTATAAACTTCCATTAATAAACTTATGTTTACTAAAATCTCTTTTTTGGCTAGCTGGATTTATACTAACAAGTAAATCTAGCGAAATAGTTTGTATTGCTGGCAATGCTTGTGGGTTACCGTTTTCGTCCACCACTTCAATTAAATCTGTGTCACTTTGATATGGGATACTTACACTGCCAACATACACTGGTACGTTATTAAACTGATTTGATCCAAAACTACTAAATCTTAATTTAGGAGGTGGGGTGCCTGCTATTGGGTCGTTATTTTGATCCCCAAATCCATAAAACATTTTTGTTACACTGCGTAAGTAGTGTATTACGCCCTGTGTGTATTCATGTTCTTCTCGAGTAACATTACTAAATTGTGCTGTTACTTGTATTGATGGACTTGGTGTTCCGCTATATGCGTGTGTCGTATAATTAGTATGTGTTAAATTATACGGAGTATAGTTAGGTGCTAGTTGATATACAATATCTGGTTGTATAGGAAAAACTAATCCAGCAGTTCTTTTTAATACATGTGCTGGGCCAGCATAATATAAAGCTGGACCTGTTAGCTTTGTTCTTACTGCATTACTGACTGCCATTTAATTTTCCTTTTACAAAGTTATATACTTTTGGATTAAATGTACCAAAGAAGTCTTCAAATGCTTCTCGCTTCTTTTTATCTTCAATACCATCCATACGCATTATATTTCTAAACGTAGTAGCACTACGCCCATCATCTTGTACTGGCACAGTGTATATATAACCTGCCTCGTCACTTGATGTTAATTGTTCATTGTCTTTATACATACGTAAGTAGCCACCTGTTTTTAAACGTCCAGCATCTTTTTCACTGAATACTAATAGTACCGCAGTGTTGTTTGGATCTTTACCAGTTGCGCTAACGTCAGGCTGGTACGGACTAGTACGTATAATCTTATCAGCCGGTACACCAAACATGTCAATCATAATACCAGTTTTCTCTTCGTAACTAAACGGATCCTTTTCTGGCTGTGCATTTTTGGCTATCGTAGTGGCGATAAATACATTTGAAGAACCAAACTTACGAACAAGGTCCATATACACTTTATGGTGGCCACTGTGCATAGGCTGAAACCGTCCTCCGTAGAATACAGCAATGTCAGTTGCTTCAGTTTCATTAAGTTGTGCGTATCTCATGTCGTTCTCCTATAATACTATTTATAGCATCAATAAGTGCTAGTATAATTAGAAGGACTTGACAAAGGTAGAATATGTGTTATATTCGTAGTAATTTAAGGAAAGATTTATGAGAAAACAAAATTATCTAAACAACAAAGATATGTTAAAAGAAATTCACAAGAGTAAACTAACATACTGTCATCTAGTAGATGAAAATTATAATAGATTTGATATCATTGTAAACAGTTATGAAGATATTTTTGATCCAGATATTATCCAACAAGCAAGAGAAAATCGAGCTAGTGTACTAAGCTCACAAGGATACGAAGAATCTTATCGTAGATGGCAAGCAAGTGGTAAGCGTGTTAAGGACAAACCAAAACAAGCTGAAACAAGAGTACAACCTGAAGAAATTGATCCAGATGAATTAATTTTTCGTCTAATGACATTTGAACATGTGCCAGGCGACTCAACACGTAAGACTAATCCTAAAACAGAAGCAGATCGACACGTTAAAGTTAATTTCCCACCATTTAAACACTATGCTAAACGTGATGGAGAAGTACAAGAAGTAGTACGAAGCCACTGGGAAGGTGGTATTGACAATGGATCGTTTAGTACAACACATGGTTATACAACAAACGAATTAGCAAAAATGTATATCAAACTATGTGAACGTTATAGTATGCGTAGTAACTGGCGTGGATACACTTATGTAGACGAAATGAGAAGTCATGCTCTTATGCAACTATCTCAAATAGGCTTAAAGTTCAATGAAGACAAAAGTCAAAATCCTTTTGCGTATTATACGGCTGTTGTTACAAATAGCTTTACACGGGTACTTAACCTTGAGAAACGTAATCAAAATATACGTGATGACCTGCTACAAGAGAACGGATTTAACCCTAGCTTTAGTAGACAACTTGACCATGAAGCGGCTGAAAAGGCAAAATGGGACGAAAAAAGCGAGAAAGATCGCAAAGAAGCTACTGGAACAAATTTCTAGTTGACAATCATACAATAACATTGTAAATTAACATTATACAATAATGGAAAGTATTCTATGACATTTTTTAATAGAGCAGCTTGCTTTAGTGATATCCATTATGGACAAAAAAACAACAGTAAACAATACAATGATGATTGTAACAAGTTTATTGATTGGTTTGTCGATAATAGCAAAGACTGTGAAACATGTATCTTCTTAGGTGATTTTCATCATCATAGATCAGGTATTAATATCAGTACACTAAATCACAGTGTACAAGCTGTAAAGAAACTAAGCGAAAATTTCGAGAAGGTGTATATGATTATGGGAAACCATGATCTATACTATCGTGAAAAGCGAGATCTTAATAGTTTACCTTATGCTGGTGTGTTTAACAATGTTACACTAGTAGAAAATATACTACAGCAAGATGATGTAGCACTAGTGCCTTGGTTAGTAGGCGACGAATGGAAACGTATTAACAAAGTACAAGCTCGATATATGTTTGGACACTTTGAGTTGCCTCACTTTAAGATGAACGCAATGGTTGAAATGCCAGATCATGGAGGTATTAATGTACAACACTTATCATCTCCTGAATATGTTTTTAGTGGACACTTCCATAAGCGCCAACACAAAGGCAATATCCATTACCTAGGATCACCATTTCCACACAACTATGCTGATGCTTGGGACGATGACAGAGGTATGATGAAACTATCTTGGGGAGGGAAGCCAGAATATTTTGACTTTGATGGTCCAAGATATCGTACTGTGCCACTTAGTAGGCTAATTGACGATGCTGAAAACATCTTAAACCACAACACTTATTGTCGTGCTGTACTAGATGTAAACATTACATACGAAGAAGCAAACTTTATTAAAGAAACATTTGCTGAACAATATCAACTACGTGACATTACACTGATGCCCAGCAAGAAAGAAGAACACGCTCAAGATTGGCGGCAGGTTGATGACATTGAGGTTGAAAATGTAGACCAAATAGTGTATAATAGCTTAAACGCTGTAGACAGTGAAATGATTGACAAAAAATTACTAGTGGATATATATAACAACCTATGATTATTATTAAAGACATCACAATAAAGAACTTCATGAGTGTAGGTAACGTTACACAGGCTGTTCGTTTTAATGACAATGGACTTACACTTGTACTAGGCAACAATGTTGACTTAGGTGGAGATGGTAGCCGTAATGGCACTGGTAAGACTACTATTATTAATGCTCTAAGCTATGCCATGTATGGAAATGCGCTAACAAATATACGCAAGGACAATCTTATCAATAAAACTAACGGCAAAGGCATGTTAGTTACACTTGATTTTGAGAAGGACGGCGTACAGTATCGTATTGAACGTGGACGTAAACCTAATATCTTTAAGTTTTATGTTGATAACATAGATACTGATGATGGTAATGAAGCACAAGGCGAGAACCGTCAGACACAAGGTCAAGTAGATAAACTGTTTGAAATGAGTCACGATATGTTTAAACATATTGTCGCCTTAAATACATATACAGAGCCCTTCCTTAGTATGCGAGCAAATGATCAACGAGCGATTATTGAACAGCTACTTGGTATCACTATGTTAAGTGAGAAAGCGGAAGCTCTTAAAGAAAAACAAAGGTTGAATAAAGATGCAATCAAAGAAGAAGAATATCGAATTAAGGCAGTTGAAGACGCAAATCAAACAATTGCGAAGAGTATTAGTGACCTTGAGCGTAGACGAACTCTCTGGCAAAATAAAAAACAAGAGACCCTGCAAGAACTAGAAACTGCTATTAACGTATTAGACAAAGTTGATATTGACGCAGAATTACAAAAGCATAAACTACTAGCTGAATACTTGAAAAAGAAAAGTCAGCTAGACGAAGCTAACCGTTGGATTAGTAAAATTAATGCTGATGATGTAAAACAAGAAAAAGTTATTGCTAAACTAAAAAATGAAATAAAACTTCTTGAAGACCATACATGTTATGCTTGTGGTCAAGATATGCATGACGATAAACAAGAAAGCATTCTTGCCGCCAAAGAAGAACAAAAGTCTGAAGCTACTATGCAATTACTATCAAATAACACACAGTTGATAGAGCATGAAACAGTTATAGCTGAAATTGGAGAACTAGGACAAATTCCAGCAACATTGTATAACACAGAACAAGAAGCATATCAACACCAAAGTCAAGTTGACAAGTTACTGTCTGAGTATTCAAATAAACAAAACGAAAATGATACCTATCAAGAACAAATTAACAGTCTAAAGGAGACTGCACTACAAGAAGTTAGTTGGGATAAGATGAATGAACTTGTGCAGATAAAAGAACACCAGGACTTCCTGTACAAACTGTTAACAAACAAAGATAGCTTTATACGTAAACGTATTATTGAACAAAACTTACAGTATCTAAATTCTAGACTTGCTTACTATTTGACTAAACTTGGATTGCCACATGAAGTACAATTCCAACCAGATCTGAATGTAGAAATTACAGAGCTAGGTAGAGAACTAGACTTTGACAATCTAAGTAGAGGCGAACGCAACAGACTTATACTTGGACTTAGTTGGAGTTTTAGAGATGTATTTGAAAATATGAATACACCAATTAACTTCCTTGCTATTGACGAGCTTGTTGATAGTGGCATGGATACCAATGGTGTTGATAGTGCGCTTAGTGTGCTAAAGAAGATGGAACGTGAACGTGGTAAAAATGTTTTCCTTATCTCACATCGAGATGAACTACAAGGTAGGGTTAATACTATCCTACAAGTTATCAAGGAAAACGGATTTACTTCGTTTAGTGTAGATACAGAGATTTCAGATATTGCTGGATGATATTGACAAAGATTTACTACAAAGTCTGGGAGGCATGATATTTGAGTCTCCTGATAAAGGCAAAACAATACGCAGTAGACCTAGTCCTGAGCATCCTGTATTTTTGCTTTCTAACGGAATATTACCAATTGATATTTGGTACAAATTATATGGAGACGGATAATGGAAGATGACACTTTAACTATTACAAGCTCAATAAACGCTGTTGATCAATATGGAGATTATGATTCTAGTCCTTATATTAGTGATATTAGCCTTAGTACTAGTACCTTACAAAATTCTGGCACTGTAACTATTGACACTTCTTCACCAACATATAATGGATCGACAATCACACTTGATGATATTGACATATATATGGACACAAAACGTAAAAATTTACGTGATGAAGGTGAATTACCGATTGACATTTGGGCAAAAATGTATAATAATGGAGTTATAGATGACGAATGATTTAATTTTTGATCTCGACGGCACACTAACTAAAGCCAGAGAGTACATAGACCCACAGTTTGAAGAATTTTTACATGAGCTTACTAACAAGCATTCATGTCATATCTGTTCAGGTAGTGACTATAATAAAATTGAAGAACAATTAGGCAAAGAATTAACTAACAAGTTTGATACCATATTCGCATGCAGCGGTAATCATCATGTTAGCAAAGGCAAAAATATATACAAATCACAATGGCAACTTAATACAGAACAAGAATGGTTTTTATTAGATAAACTAAAAGAAATTCCATACCCCTTTAAACGTGGCAATCATTTAGAAAAACGTACAGGCTCAGCAAATTTAAGTATTCCAGGAAGAAACGCAGATTTACAAGATAGAGCTGTGTTTATTGAGTGGAACCATCGGCACCAAGCAAGAGAAAAATTGGCAAAAGAATTTAATGAGTTGTATCCACAACTTGAGGCAGTATTAGGCGGCGAAACAGGCTTAGATATATTCCAAAGAGGCAAAAGCAAAAAACAAATACTTGACGAATTTGATGACACATCATTAATTTACTTTTTTGGTGATAGAATTTGTCCTGGAGGCAACGATTATGATATTGGCACAGCAACAGATGAACTCCCATATGGCAAAAGTTTTAACGTAGAAAATTGGCAAGAAACATTCGAAATACTAAAAACACAATTTTAATACCATAATCAGTAGATTTATGATGACAAATGATATATACGATACATGCAATGGAAATATAATGGCAATCTTGTTGAAGAGATAGCTGACCAATATATTGGGTTTGTATACATCATTACTAATCTGACTAACAACAAAAAATATATAGGCAAAAAATTAGCCAAGTTTAAAAAAACTAGGCCACCCCTTAAAGGCAAAAA
>Ga0209534_10005713_pt1 | contig 10980 bp, 9 predicted proteins | sample COG_07_FD_184751 | JGI IMG/M metagenome (GOLD analysis project Ga0209534, IMG submission 184751) | Pelagic Microbial community sample from North Sea - COGITO 998_met_07 (SPAdes) (version 2) | ecosystem: Environmental > Aquatic > Marine > Neritic zone/Coastal water | place: Helgoland, sampling... | reverse complement strand
TGTTGAACTAGGTAAGTTACCTATTATTGCGGGTGGCGGTGGTGGTGGTGGCGGACCGCCCCCAGGAGGCGGCGGCAGAGACGATGAGATTTGTTCGGATGATGCTGTTATAATTGTTGAACTAGGTAAGTTACCTATTATTGCGGGTGGCGGTGGTGGTGGCGGCGGACCGCCCCCAGGAGGCGGCAGCAGAGATGATGAGATTTGTTCGGATGATCCTGGTATAATTGTTGAACTAAGTAAGGTACCCATTATTGTTACTTCCGGTTCGGATGATCCTGTTCCTGCTCCTGAATCTTCTGTTGCTTCTGGCTTAATAATATTATATGTATCAATACAAGTACTTAAAAGTATATCTTCAGTTATATCTCCAGTTAATATGTCTTTTAATTTCTTTTCAATACTATGCAAAACTTCGTGTATTTTTGGTATTTTTTTTAATTTTTTAATTATATCAGCAAATCTTTCTTGTTCATAATATCTAGTATAATTTTTTAAATAATGAATATTATACATAACTCTTCCTAAAATACGATTTTTAACATATTCATCAATACTACTTCTTGATAATTTTTTAATTGTTACTTCACTTTCATAACATTTATAAAAAATGTTATATAACTTTTCAATTTTTTTAATAAAATTATCACTATTACTGTTGTTTAAATTATTAACTAACAGATTAAATACAGTTTTTTTATTATTATTATCTGTATTTTCACTAGTTTTACTATTAGATTTATCTTCTAGATCAGTATTAATAATATCTAAAGTAAATAAAGTTTCTTCAATAGCTGTTACACTATCTTTTATTTGTTTTTTGATACTATTAGAACTGGTTTCTTTTTGTAATTGAATTAATTTATTAACATCTTTTCTAGGGGCACTATCTAGTTTATCAAATAATTCATCATTTCTTACGTTTAAAGAACCACCATCCATTTATTTTATTCTGGAGAATATAACTTTTTATTTTATTCTTGCGAATATAACTTCACCAAATATAAATATTGTTAAGAATACTCCTAATATTCCTAAAACATACATTTGAGGTGTATATACATCACCAGTAAAATATTTCTTAATTATATTAAATAAAAACATTAAAAGTATAATTGCTAAAATTACTAAAAATACTAATAAAAATTGGAACTTTTCAGGTGCTAATTCTATTTTAGTTTGTTTAGAATTGTTATCATAACTTTTTGCTATTCTATCTATAATAGTTGCTGTAGTATTTAAAGGATTATAATTATCTTCTTTTATATTCTTTGCAAACTTAACTTTACTCATTGAACCATCTTCATTTGGAAAATAATTTAAATAAGAACAAGCATAATATCTAGCTGGTATTGAATATGCAGTGTCTTTATTCATTTTTTGGAGATTATCATCATTATCAGTATAATTTTTATAATCATATCCAATTGTGTAGAATGCAGGGCTTAATTTATCTTTACTTTTAACATCTTCTGAAAGCATATTGCTATAATAATCATTTTCTAACTGAAATGTAAATGGTTCACTTTTACTATTATAATCATCTTTAAAATCATCAAAAATATCTTGATTTAATTTATATATTGGAAAAGAATCAGTAGTTTTTACGCCAGTATCAGTAGCTATATTTGTAATTTTAAATTTTGTGTTATCAAAATTGTTAATTGATTTTTCGATTGATTTTTCTAAATTACTATTATTAGTACTAGCACTAGCAGATCTTGTAACATTACTACTATAATATAAACAACCCAGTTCTTTATCGGATAATACCTTATATTTTTGTATTACACCTTCTTCACCAGTAACATATTTATAATTCTTTTTAATTACATATTCAATATTATTTGTTTTTGGAATTTTTAATTGCAAATTACTTAAATAAGCTGTTTCTTCCTCTTTATATTTAACTTCAATATCATAGTCAATATCACTAAGTGTATTAGGAACATTTAAAATTATTTGATTATATAACTGTTCATTAGTAGGTGCTATTGATGAAGAGACTTCGTAAGAAGAATCAACTTGTACTTTTTTTTCAAATAATAAATTTGAATAAGTATGATGATTATACTTACTAATAATATTATAATTAGTTTCATCAAATAATAAATATATATATTCTTCATATTGCATTTGGTCAGTTGATTGTGATCTATAGTCCTCATAGCTACTACCTTTAGGTGATATTTCGCTAAATATATCTCTTATGTTTTTCATATGCTTTTCTTTATCTTGTTTTCCAGCAGTACCTTTAATTCTTTCGTGTATATCTTTAAGTTCATCAAGATCATTAGCAATTTTAAAAACTCTTATTTTATTTTTATCAATAGTATGTTCTACTTCTTCTACTTTAATATGTTGTGATATTTCATTATTAATATCTACAAGATTTTTCTTATAGTTAAAAGATGCTTGTTGTATAGGAAATATTGTATTATACAATAAATATACAATACCTGTAATATAAGATGCTAGTATAAATACTATAATTCCGTATATTATATTATCTAAATTAAAATCTTCATTTAATCCACTAATAATAATTAAAATTATTAATAATACTGCTACAAATCCTGTATTAGCTTTATTTAATTCTTTTTTATAATTTGATTCCTCTTTTGAACCTTTTACATCTTCATTTTTGTCTTCACTTTCCCAATTATATAATTGAAAAGATTCTAAAGATAAAATACCGGTTTCATTACTATGATTTAGAAAATAAACGTAAAATAGATATATAATAAATAAAATAACATAATACAATACTATTAATTTTATAGCATTAGCAGATATATTTAATTTAAATGTAGATGGATCTAGTGATATTAATAAAGGAGCAAGTAATACAAAATATTGCATACTCGAAGTACTATGTTTTATATTCTTTAACCACTCGGTATAATTGGTATGCTTAAAATCTAAACTAGCTAACAATATAAACGTAAATAATGTAAATAATATAAAAGCTAAAAATACAAGACCCCAAATATGCAATGATTTAATATTTTTATTAAAACCTAATCCTAATACAACAGCAAAAAATATAATATAAAAAACTAGAAAAATTATATGTAATGCTGTATGTGCTTTAAACTTTGGATTAATTAAGTTAAAATCTTTAAACCCTTTAAATAAATCATTTTTTGAACCTCCAGCTAATACAAAAATTTCTACTACAATTATTATTAATGCCATCACAACTGTACCACCTATAAACCTAAACTTTATTTTATTATCATCGTTAAATTTTGGTGTAAACCAGAACATTACTAATAAATATAGCATAAATAAAGCACTACTTACTACATTTATTCCCGCTGGGTTTTTACCGTTTGATTTAGCCTTGTCTATAATACCACTTATAGTTCCTACAATAAAAGCAAAATATAAAAATAATACAATTATAGGAACTATAATATTTTTAGGATTATCACCCTCAAACTTAATAACATCTTCACTATAACTTTTAAATATTTCGGAAAGTAAATAAATTGAAAATATAACTACAATAATTATATAAATATCTCTTGCTTTATCATTACCATTATCTTCTAAGAATAAATGTCTATGTGTTTCTGCTTCACATAAACTAGCACCACCACAATTAGATCTATTAGCTGTTGCCTCTATTGAAGTTGTAAAATAGAAATAAGTAGTTATAAATAAATTTAAAAATATTAAAAATATTATAATTATTATTACAGTATTTAAATAATCTTTTATTTTTCTAAATATTTCTGTTCCTTTTGCTGGTAGTTTTTTTGCCATAGTAAATATTCCTGTTGCTGATGGTTCTGATATACCTGTGGCAGATGATTTCGCATTCAAAATACTCATCTTTATCTAATTAATATATTTACTTATTTACATTAATTAAATAAATATCATTGTTATAAATACAATAATTAATACAAACATTAATGCTAATATACCGCTTATATATATATTAACATAAGCTTTAACCGAATATAGTAATATTGCTATTATAATGATCGCACAACATACTACAATATCTATTAAATTATATTTACCTAATATTGTAGGACCTAGATAGGTTTCAGTAGCTTTTTTAAGTAATTCTTTATTATTTGTTTCTTTTACAATAAAATCTTTAAGTTCTATAGCATATTCTCTAACTTGTACAGTAGTATCAGCATCACTATCATTAATAACATCATTTAATAATTTAAAATCATTAACAAAATCAACATAATACGTTATTCTATCTTGATAGTCTATATCATTTAATTTGTAATTACTTATTTTATTAAAGTGATCTTCAGCACTTTGTCGTGTTTTAATTTCATTGGTATATGCTATATTTTTGATAATACTATGTTTTAATTTGCTTTTATTTAAATCTGTTGTCATTTTACTTTCTAAATTAGAGTCGATATTACAATTTAATTCAAAATTACTATAAGCAAAATTAATATAATCATTATTACCACTTTTAATAGCAATATTGGATGTTAAAACAGGTATAATGATACTATCTTTAAGTTCATTAGCTAAAAAATTATGTAATCTATCAATATTACAATTATAATCGTCTAACATTTTATTATTATTATAAATGTTTAAAAAAAATATTAAACTAAACAATTAATAATGATGCACTAATTAAACCAATTAACGGTATTGTAACATAGCTAAATATTGTAAACAGTGTTGCGTGTTTATTATGTTTTTTATAATAAGAATTATCAAAATTATTTTTGTTAATTCTATCAATAATTATTGAGGAAAATACTATTAAAAATAATAATATAGGACCAATTATAATATATTGTATTTCAATGTTATTATTATATGCTAATATAAATATAAATAATAATGCAGTTATAAGACTAACAAGTAATACAATTAAATATAATTTAAGCTGTATATCATTATTTTTAGCAAAATCATTTATTTTTTTACGTAATGTTGCATATTCTGTTGTGTAATTATTTTTATAACAATTACTAGCTAATGATAAATCAACTCGTAATTTAGTAATAGCTATAATATATAATATAATCATTAATAATCCATTAAATAACACAACTGGTAAATAATTTTTGCATATTGTAATTACATTATTAAAAGGATTCTTAGATGCAGTATAAGCTATATCTTGTAAATTTTGCAAATAATTACGGAAAATATCATTTGGATAATAATTATTTATACCATTTACAACATTAAAACTAATATAGAACTTATATATTAAAGAACCAATACTAAAGAATGATACAATGTTAATAAATTCATTAAACACAGCTAAAAGTATAATAAAAATAATTGGTAAAATGTAAAATAATGTTATAAAAAAACTGACATTCTTATTTTCATCGAGACCCATTACTTTTAATTAAAATATTTATATTATTAATTAATAATTTTAACATTATTAAGTGTATCCGACATATTTTTAAATGATTGGAGTCCTTTTGCCATAATTTCAGGTTTTTTAACAGCAGTTACAATTAAATAAATAATTATCATAGCAATAATAACAACAATAAGAGAATAAATATATGGTTGTATTCTGTTAATATTTTCATTAGTTTTTTTTAAGTTATCTAAAAGATCTTCGTTTAAAATTCGGTTATATTCTTTTTTAATTTCTGATTTTTCTTTAGTTGTCATTTCAACTTTAAATATATTGTCAACTAAATATGAAAAAGATTTAGGGTTAATTTTAGAAACAACAAAATCTTTCATAGGATAATTTTCAAGAGTAAAACCAACAAATAAATCTTTATTATCAAGTGGATTTAACAAATAATGTTTAACTTTATCACGATAATCTCCACTATCTACAATGCTATTAATATACTTAACATATTCTAAGATAACATATAAAACTATAAACGTAGCACGTTCATTAGAATCTTTAAATTGATAGCTTTCAAGATCAGTATAATATTCTTGCATTACTAGGATTGGTTCGAATCTTCTATAAATAATATCATCAAACAGTTCTTCTTTATTTTTCTTTTTAGAAATAGGAAATATATTAGTATTATTAACAGTTTCATTTAAGAACTCATTAATATTATTATTATATTTAAAAGAAGTTTTAACATGTTGTAAAATAAAAGTATAAAAAGCAGTGTAAATAGATATCCATAACAAATATAATACTAAAACAATAGTTAAAAATATAGATCCTTGAACTTTAAAATCCGGATCATCTTTAAATATAGTTTGTAGATCAACGTCTAATAATAAAGAAATAACACTCATTAAAATTAACTGTAATATACCGACTAATATTGTTAAATAAATTAACATAGAGGCATAATATATTAATACAACTGGTGTATAAAATTTATAATTAATATAGCTGGATAAGCCTTCTTTAAAAGAATCTAAATTACACCAATTATACATAATTAATTTATATTTAACTAAAAACGAAACTAATATATTTTTATCATTTGTAGTTTTGTATAAAGTAGCTCCAGATTCTTCAAAAATTAATAAAATTGGTATAAGAAATATAAATAATATAACTAAAGCAATTATAATATATAGTATATACAATATAAATTTAAAATAAAATAATTTAAATATAAAATTAATAGTATTTATACTTGCATCATTCATATTTAATTATTTGATATAATTTAAAAAAATATGCCACATAAAATGCAACCAAAGTGAATATAATTAACAACGCATTACTTTGATAAAATACCAGTAATAATACACTTAATACGAATAAACATATTATAATAACCGTGAATAATTTATGAAATAATATATAATATATTAAACCAAAAATTATACATACAAGTAATAATGTATCTACAATAATATTGATAGGATAATTTTGTGTTTTTAAGAAGTTTAATAATACAAAAAACTTACCTTCAACTTTAGTTAAACCATTTTGAATTACTGTTGCATCATCTTCGCTATAATCAAGTAAACTAGCATCAATCTCACTAGAATGTTCCATATATGTTTTAATTATATTATTAAGAGCTTTAACATCTTCAGATGCTATATATTTTTTAATATTATCGTATAGATTAGGATCTATTTGCCCTAATGTAACTATTAATGTATGTGTAAATGTTTCTTTAGTGTTGTTAGGAACAATATTTATAAAATTAACATCAAAATTATTATCAATATCAAAAGCTTTTTTCATAAACTCAATATCAATAAGTTTTTTAAATTCTTCAACAATATCAGTATTTTCTTTGTTGATATCTTTTGCTAATTGAATTTCATAAAACATATATATACCAATGCTAACAACTTTAAGAACATATAAGAAAATTAAGAATATTAATATTATTTTAATCATACTCGTTTTTATAATTCTAAGACGATTAAATAATAGTTCTATTGTTGTTCTATATTAGTAAGAATAAAAACATTAGGTAATTTAAAATTGTTGGTAATAGTAAGAGTTAAAAGTTTTTAACCCGCTAACATTGCTGTTCCTACTACTGTTCCTGCTGCTGTTCCTGCTGTAGACGCTGTAGTTTTTAATATACTAGGAACTAGTTTAGAGAACCACGAAGTAGTTTTTTCTTTAGTTTTTTCAGTTTCTTCAGTTTTTTCAGTTTCTTCAGTTTCTTCAGTTTTATTGTTATATTTTTCAGCGGATATAATATATAATAAAATACCAATAATACTAGCAAGACCAATACACGATATAATAAACTCTGGTAAATATAATTTATTAAAATTATCTTCAAGATCAATATCTAAAACATTGATATATTTATAGACATCAAGACCAAAAAGATCATTAAGTATATGTGAAATGCCTTTAACACTATTAATTAATATTAATATTAAACATAATATTACTACAATAGCAATAACAATACCTAAACTATATTTAATCAACGGATTATTTAATAAATATTCGTAAGATTTTCCAGTTATAAGTTTTGCTAAAAACTTAAGAGACACCCAAATAAGTTGTACTAACAACGAAATTGGCTCAATCATATTTATTATATAAAAATAACATTAAATTAACAAATTACATACTTTTTAATAGCCAAATTACAACTATAACACCTATAGGATATGCGAGTCGAATGATAAACTCATTCGTTCCATTAAGCATATTATTTTCAACATATTGTTTAAGATAAGTGAATATAAGGCGATCAAATGCTATAGCAATCAAGATAACTAAAGCAAATAAGAATAATTTAAATACATCACCTTTTGTTTGTCCTAATTTATCCCAAAATGAAACTTGTGGTTCTTTATATATAACCCTAGCAGGTTCCGGTTGTTGTTGATACATAGCGTCGGGTTGAGGGGTTAAAGGTTGTTGTTTAATTTTTTGTGGTGGTTCATGTATTTGCTGTTGTTGCATTTCAGGTTCTTGCATATCGCCATAAACTAGTGAAAGTTCAGTTCCATCAAACATAATTCTTTTTATTATCTACACTTATAATAAAAATGGATATTTCAGATAAACTAATAATTGTTTGTATTATCTTTGCAATTTTAGCAATTTTATCTATAGTATTTGGGTGTTTTTATTTTAGTTCTAAACCAGAAAACTTTAAAAATAAAACATCAAAAGAGGCTTTTATTATTGAAAAAATGGTAGATTTATTTAAAAATAAATCGGAAGATTTTAAAATAATTGAAATGATGAAAACTTATAAAGAGCAATTTAAAAACGAAAAGTTTGTTAATAAATTAGTAGAAACATTAACAAACGAAGATTTTAAAGTAGTTAAGAAACCAAAGAAATCAAAGAAATAAACATTAAGATTCACTAGATTCATCACTTGATTCTTCATCATCAGTTGAATCTTGTTTATCAATTTGATTCATTTTATATTCTAGAACATCAGGGTTATAATTGGGATTTAAAATAGATTTATCGAAAGGTATATTAGTTAATGCTTGATAATAATATATTTTGAATGTAATATTATGATTAGCACCTTTAAAATCATATAATTTACCGGATTGTGTTTTAAAAGTTAAAGTCATTCTGGAAAATTTACCAATAGGATGAAACTCTCTTACACTTGTTTTTTGAATGGATATATTTTCATCATTATATCCTAAAGTTCCTAATTTAAATCGTGCTAAACCTAAGTTATGTTTAGAATATGATAATGATAATGTAGAATGTTCTTCAATTTCAGGACAATTAAGAATAACGTATTTTTCGCCAATTAGATCAACAATCCCAGGTGCTTCAATTCTATGTGTAGAATTAAAAGGTTTACTCATAAAATATCTAAACTTATTTTTGTCTTTAGTAATATTAGGATCAGTAATTTTAGTAAAAAAACCACTATCAACATTCTGTGATAAATTAAATCCTAATGTATCACGTAATGTAGATTTATTCATATCTAAAACAAAAGGATATGAAGATGTAAAAGCTATTTTATTTTTAACATCTGGTGGTGTGCTTAAACTTTCTATTTTAATATTAATTAATTTTTTATTAAGTAATTGTATTAATTGTGGTAATGAAAAATCACCAATATCTAATTCTATAGTACTATACTGTAATGTTTCAATATTTTCAATATTTCCTATAGAATAAACTAAAGTATTATTATTTTGATCAACATTATACATAGTGCGAGGAACTGAAGCATCAATAACTTCTAAACCAAAAACATTTTTAAAAGGTTCTGTAAAATAAATAGTATAATTATTAGGATAAGGATTATCAATATAATCACGATCTTTAGAATCAATAATGAATGTATAATGTTGTTTAAAACTATGTGATTTTAAGAATTGTATATCATCAAGAGACATTTATGTTTTTAATATGTAAATATGTTTAAATCAGAATGTTTAATATTGATCTTTATCTTAGTTATATTAGCTATTTTATATTTTAATACTTATACAGTAGAACTATTTACATTTGAAAAGATCACAATAAATAAAGAAGAAAATAAGCAATTAATTGTAGATAATTTACAACGTATTATTGATACCATTGAAGACTATAAAGAATTAGATAGAATAGTAAAAGATCTTGAAGATAGAATAAGTAATAAATTAACTGAAGAACTACAGAAAAACACAACAATGATAGGAGAAATAGCAACAAAAAAATCATTAGAAGCTGAAAAACTTAAATTAGAAACTGAGAATTCAAGTTATGAAAGAGATAAAAATCAACATACAGAAGATCGAGTATTATTAGGATTAGATGTAGAAGAATTAAACATTAATATAATTACAAATGAAAAAGAACAAGATCGTATTACTACAGAAAAAGAAGAAATTAAAGCAGTAACAACTGACGATATATGGTTAAAGTATTTATTACTAAAATCAGGTTCTACATATACTGAAGGAACTGAAGGAACTGAAGTAAGTAGTATAGTTGAACAATTATTAGAATTAGATATGAACTATGAATCGTTAGATACAAGTGAGTTAACATTAGAAAAAGAAGAAAAACAAAATCAAATAATGGAATTAAATAGTCAAATAAAACAATTAGATAGAAATGTAGGTGAAAATGCTTTGGAATTATCTAAAATAAACCCCCAAATACCACAATTAGAAAATACAATATTAATATTGGAACAAGCAATAAAAGTTTCAACATCACAAATAGAAGAGTTAAAAATTGAAAAAAAAGATGAAATAATAAAAAGAACAAATACATTTAATGATTTGAATGAACAGTTGGTATCTTATGAATTAGAAGAATTAATAGAAGATCTAGATATATTGAAAAACACCCAACAATATTATACAGAAAAATTAGAACAATTTAAAGAACAAAATGAAATAGAATTTGGTAAATTAAAGGTTAAAGAAGATGATTATAGAAAACATAACTTGATAAATAATTATGAAGATGATAATAAACAACAAGATATGTATATGTATTATAAACTTACAAATACAGAATTAAGTACTAAATTAGATGAAATATGTGCTATAGATAATACACAAGAATATTGTGATACTAGAGATTATGGTGCGGTATGTCAATTAGATATAATAGGT
>Ga0209534_10005709_pt1 | contig 10985 bp, 9 predicted proteins | sample COG_07_FD_184751 | JGI IMG/M metagenome (GOLD analysis project Ga0209534, IMG submission 184751) | Pelagic Microbial community sample from North Sea - COGITO 998_met_07 (SPAdes) (version 2) | ecosystem: Environmental > Aquatic > Marine > Neritic zone/Coastal water | place: Helgoland, sampling... | reverse complement strand
TCAAACTCTGGAAATAACAAGTATTGGGAAAACCAATCTGCAGCTATGGCAGAAGCTATTAGAGCTGAAACTAGCCAAAAAGAAGCTGTTAAATCAGATACACCAACATACGACAAAGAACTTTGGTCGATGGTTATGAAGAATGTCATCAAAGAGAAACTTGGTTGGGATGTCGAAATTGGTGCAAACTATATCAAAGGTGAAGATGGTGCAGTTACATTTCCAGTTCTACTAAAGAAAACAGTAGCAAGAAATATGAACGAACTGGCGCAGTTCTTTATGCTAATGGGTGAAGCTGAAATGAGGGATGTATTAGCACCTTCAAGGGTGAGGATGTTTCATTACAAAGACCCAGAAGCTGCATTGGCTACTCTTATTGAGAAGCATGGCATGGATGAAATAAAGAGCGAAAAGGTACTAAACTTAAAATACCATTCTATGCTTGCGCAAATACAAGGTAAAACACTTCATACAATGGCTGTAGATTCACCAGCTGAACGGCGAAATAAGAGAATAGATTTCTTGCGACAGCAATTAGAAGAAATCCGTACTGCAAAGGATAATGATGAAGCTGTTAGCATCTTGACTGACAGAAGAGATATAATGGAAGACATGCTGCAGCGTCGACTAGATAGACTAGTGCATGATGTTGATAGAAGCAGACCAGAAGTTGAAAATGCCACAATGAAAATTAAAAGTGGCATTAAAGATGGCAAGTTTAACATGTCTAGAGAGTACCTTGATAAACACGGTCAATTAATTACCGATAAAGATTTAAGGCGATGGTTAGATAGGAAGTACACCAACGTAAGGAAAGGTATTGGTTCTTTAAGTGGTATTTCAAAAGGTATGACCTTCGAAGAAGCTAAAGAAGCTGCAACAGGTACACGTATAAAGGGTATAAAAAAACGTACAATAAAAGGTATCGGTTACGACAAAGAGGGGAGATACGTTGGTAAGTTATCTAGTGGAGCTGTTTTTGACTCTAAGGATGCTGACGAATAATGCAGATACCCAAAGGCATAACTCAAAAGTCTAACGGCAAGTACGCAATCCAAACCATGCGGTCTGGTAAGCGTCTCAATGCCACCACAGACACACTTGAGGATGCCATAGCGGTTAAAAAGCAGATGCTTGATGGGTCATTCCAAATTGCACAAGCACCTAATTCAATTACAATTAGCCAGGCATTAGCAACGTATGTGAAGAGAAGGGTGGCAAGTAGCTACTCAGATAATACTACTGAGCAGAAGTTTAGATGGAACTGTAAGGTAATCACTGACTTCTTTGGTGTTAATACATACCTAGATGACATGACCGCAGCTAAGATTAACTTGTTTGGTGACCATATGGGTGACCAAGGATGGGCTAACAGCACAATTAATTACACATCTACTATACTCTTTAATGCTATGAATGATGCCTTTGAGCGTGAGCAGATGGCTACAAAGCCAACTCGTGTGAAGCATCTAAGTCAACAGGTGGGTAGGATTAGGTTCTTAACCAAAGATGAAGAGCATAGAGCAATCCAATGGCTACAGTTGAGTGGTCATACTGATTATAGCGACTTGTTCTTATTCTATATTGAAACAGGGATGCGTAAGTCAGAAGCATTCAACCTAAAGTGGTCTGATGTTGATTTGCGTTCAAGACGTATCAGCATATGGAAGACTAAGACTAATTATCCACGCACGATACAGATGACACCAATGGCTCATGATGTTTTACAACGTGCTTTGATGAATCGTGGTAATATAAGGTCAAATGATGATGAAGTATTTGCACATATCGCTGAAAGACATTTTGGACGTACATGGATTAAAATGCGTGATGCGTTGGGTCTGAGCCATGATGAAGACTTTGTGCTTAATGCTACACGTCACACTTGTTGCACACGCCTAGTTGAAACTGGGACTGACCTAAGAACCGTAATGGAATGGATGGGTCATGCTACTCTGGAAATTACACAGCGTTATTCTCACTTTATACCAAAGAGAATGGATGATGCTGTAGGTAAACTTGTGACACTAAGAGCTAATCACATTTAGTAACCCAGCCGATATACAAAACACTTGCACGAGGGACTGATATGTGATTCACTCCCTTTTGTAGGATAAAAGCTATATTTATAGGGGTCTAGGCCGATATTCGGCTTGCTTGACTGTAACTCCCTCGCGGAGACGCACGCCTGGTTCGATTCCAGGGTCGCCCACCACTAAGAATCCCGCGAGGGAGTATAGTGAAAAATCAGTGTTTTATCTTACATATTTGTAACTTTTATGTGGAGAAACCCATGACTAATTTAACATTTTTGGAATACACTTTAGAAGAAGCCAGCCGTTTATGGCACAATAGACACCTTAGAATGTCTGTGATGAAAGCTGAAAGGTTTTCTAAGTTTGCTGATTACGACACCCGTAAAATTGGTGACTTCAAACCAAGACACATCCATGCATTTTTAGACCACCTTACAGATGAATGTGAACTCACAAACAATACAGCCAATCATTATTGTGCAATGCTCATTAAGGTCTTTAAGCAAGCCTACAATAATCAAGATATAGAAAGAGTTCCAAATTTTACATGGAAGAAGGCAGGTAAAACGCACCGCATGACTTTCTTCACACCACCACAAGTAGATGAACTCGTGAAATACTTCAGAGCTGCAGACAGAGATACTTGGATGGCTGACATGGTATTGATTGCAGCTAATACTGGTATGAGGCTTGGTGAAATACGCTCTATTACACCTAACCGTGTTTTTGAGAATGAAAATGGCAAACCATATATTCACCTTGAAGACACAAAAAATGGGGATGATAGGTATGTCTATCTAAATGAGAAAGCACAATATGCTCTTCTTAATTTGGACAACCAACCAGAGAAATACTTTAGGATGTGGAAGTTTTACAGAGCATGGGGTGCAATGCGTAAAGATTTGCTTGAAGGTAATGAACTCTATGTATTTCACTCTTTACGTCATACCTTTGCAACACGCCTGGCAAACGAGTTCAAACTAAACAATACTGTTATTGCAGCTATGATGGGTCATCGTTCATTGGTCACCACAAGTAAGTATGTGAAGCTGATGCCAGAAGTGCAAATCAATGTCTGTGATGCATTCTAGTACCCCAATAGATAATATATGAGAGCAAAGCCTACGATGAAAGTCGTGGGCTTCTTTCGTTTTACCGTTTGGTAACAGTTGGAGTGACACATCGTCACTTTCGAAATCTAATCATCAATGATATATTATAGAAAGTGCTAATCAGTAATTAGGTTGCACTAGAGAATTAACATTTCTCACAATTCAATACAAGCATAGTAAACAAAAAGAAGGATATGCATGAGTACAGACCTATATATAACACAAGAAATAATCGAGAAGCAGAGCAGGGCCGCTACCATTCAGCGGTTTGAACAGGAACTAAATGCAAAAATACAACGTGGTGACCAATCTTCCACGTATTTTGGAACAGCTCTATTAAAAAGAGCAATAGAACCAATTTTAGATATTCTGAATGCACAGAAAAAAGCAGCTAAAAAAGGCAATGCAATGAACGCTAGTATTGCCTTTAAATTCATTGATAAACTCAATTCTGATGTCGTGGCATACTTAACGTGCCGTGTCATAATAGATAGAATTGTTACAAATACACGCATCCAGGATGTTGCCTTGAGAATAGGACAGGCATGTGAAGATGAGTTACGGTATCAATCCTTTGATAAACAACACCCACATCTCTTTAAAAAGATACAAGCTGAAACAGATACAACCCGTAAACGTAAACGTGAAACCTTTGTGGCTGCATACAATCGTTACTGTGAAACGTGGCGAACATGGTCAAAGAAAGAGAAGTTGCATGTAGGTATGAAGATGGTGTCTATATTTATAGAGGCCACTAACTTTGTTGAAGAAGTTCGTGTTGTTAGAGCTAAGAATAAAACTGACATCCATCTTAAAGCAACAGATGCTGTCGTTGAGTTCATTGAAAAGAACAAAGATGTAGCGGGGATGTTAAATCCAATACATGTTCCGATGGTTGTACCACCGAAAGATTGGACATCACCAAAAAGTGGGGGGTATCTCACATATTATACACCTCAACTTCCATTCATTAAGATACGAAATAATCCACAAGCTAGAAATTACCTTGAGGATTTACAGGGTAATACACAAGAAATGGCGGCTGTTTATGATGCCGTCAATACAATCCAACGCACACCCTGGCGTGTAAACAGCTTTGTTTTGGACGTGTTTACGCAAATGCATGACCAAAACTTACCCGTGGCAGGGTTACCAAGCAGAGAGGATATTCCATTACCACCATCACCACTTACCAAAGACCGTGATTCAAGTGATTTGAATGATGATGAGAAGCTCAAATTCAAAATCTGGAAGAAAAAAGCCAAAACTGTCTATGAGCAAAACCTTGCGTTAAAATCGAAGCGTCTTATGACAGCTAAGATTGCATCTATTGCAGGTAGATTTGAACAATATGAGGCAATTTACTTTCCACATACGTTGGATTGGAGGGGCAGGGCGTACCCAGTTCCAATGTATCTCAACCCACAAGGCAACTCATTAGCCAAAGGTTTGTTAGAGTTTGCAGCTGGTAAGCCACTTGGGTCTAATGATGCAGCCTATGAGTTAGCGGTTCATGGTGCAAACTGCTTTGGGTATGATAAATGTAGCATGGATGAGCGTATTGATTGGGTTGAAGAAAATACGCAACGCATACTTCAAGTTGCTACTGACCCATTTGAAGACTTGTGGTGGGCAAAAGAAGCCGATGACCCGTGGTGTTTTCTAGCGTTCTGTTATGAGTGGAATGGCTTTCAACGCCATGGACTAGAACATATATCGCATATTCCTATAGCAAAAGATGGGTCTTGCTCAGGCTTACAACACTTCTCTGCTGCTCTGCGTGACCCTATTGGGGGACAAGCGGTAAATCTTATGCCATCTAATGAACCAGAGGACATTTACCAAAAGGTCATCGACCTTGCGATAGTCAAAATCACAGCTGATTTAGGAGGTGAAAAAGATAATATTGCCCAAGCATGTTTGAACTATGGGTTATCTCGCAAAGCTGCCAAGCGCATGACAATGTGCAGGGTTTATGGGTCTACATTATTCTCAGGAAAGGGGTTTATAGCTGAATATATTGCTGAAACAGATATGAAACGTAAGCAAGAAGACCTATCTTATACTTCACCACTTGATGGATTAGAGTTTGAGGCATCACTGTATTTGGCAAAACATATTTGGGATAGCATCAATGAGACTGTGATTGCAGCTAAGGAAGGTATGGCATGGCTACAAGATTGCGCACGTATCTTAGCGACAGAGAACTTGCCTATATCCTGGACAACTATTGATGGGTTTCCTGTTATGCAAAGCTATCCTGATACAAAGCCCAGACGCATCAAGACCAAGTTAGGAGAGAAGATAGTTTATCTAACTCTAAGAGAAGACCTAATAGGAAAGATGAACAGAAAGAAGCAATCCAATGGTATCTCTCCAAATGTTGTTCACTCGCTAGACAGCTGCCATCTGCGTATGACTGTAAACTTAGCTCGTGAAAATGGTGTGACACATTTTGCAATGATACATGACAGTTTTGGGTGTCATGCGTGTGACATTCCAATGTTGAGTGCATGTCTGCGTGAGGCATTCATTGACCTTTATGTAGCCAATGACCCATTTGAGTTGTTCCGTCTGCAGACGCAACTGCTGACAGAAACAGTCTTACCAATGCCACCTGCAAAGGGGTCGTTAGATTTGACAGACGTAAGAAACAGTGAATTTTTCTTTGCATAATTATATTCACCGTTGATTAGATTCTTGATGGTTGCACCATAGCTAGTGAAAGGATTTCTATGGCGCAACCACAAATAACAATACACCTCCACCTTGCTGAGTACCTAATAAAATATGGACATCCCGTCCCAATAGATACTCTTACCAAACTACTTGAAGCAGGTGTGGACATCCAAAAATATCAATAAGGAAGCTATATGGCTCAACAAAAAATTAAAATCGTTACCCCAAAAGCAACATGTGTCTACCCATGGCTCAACAGGCCAGACACTAAGTTTAACGCAGATGGTGAATATAAAGTAACATTGAAAGTAGAAGCGGAAGATGCTGCTCCTCTTATCAAACAATTAGATGAAATCTTAGAGACATACAAAGATGCATCTATAAAGCGTGACCCAAAGTTATCACGTTTCTCAGTCTCTTCCCCTTATGAAGAAGAGATAGACGACCAAGGTAACCTTACAGGTTATTATCTGTTTAAGTTTAAGCAGAGGGCAAAGATACACACCAACGATGGGCGAACAATAGATATGAAAATTGCTATTGTAGATGCGTCTCGTACACCCACAGATGCAGTCATTGGAGGTGGGTCTGAAGTAAAGATAGCTGCCACTGTATGGCCCTACGCTATGTCTACCAATAAGGCTTTTGGTCTGGCTCTTAGACCACAAGCAGTACAAATCTTAAATCTTGTATCACCAATGAATGGCAATGTTGTCTCAATGTTTGATGATGAAGATGGGTTTAAAGCTGAAGAAAAAGCTCCAGCCAGTGACACCTTTACATCAGATGAAATGGACACTGCAGCTGACTTCTAAGACTGGGAGGGTATCACCCGCCCGTTCTGCACTACGAGCAAGAGCAATAAAGAATGGATGGAGGTCAGGCTTAGAAGAAAGTCTGGCCTCAGACCTTCATAGCAAAGGCGTGAATTTTGAGTATGAACAGCATAGGCTTGCATACCAAGTTCCAACACGCACTGCGCATTATACACCAGATTTCTACATCACCACTAAGAGCGGTACAGTAATCGTAGTAGAAAGTAAGGGCAGGTTTGTTACCGCAGACCGCCAAAAGATGTTGCTCGTAAAAGCGCAGCATCCTCACCTTGATATTCGTATGGTCTTTTCCAATCCGAATACCAAAATTTCAAAACAATCATCAACAACATATGGCAAATGGTGTGAGAAGCATGGCTTCAAATACGCCAAAGGATTAGTGCCTGAAAGTTGGCTCAATGAATAAGGAAGACGTTAAATATATCGTCGTTCACTGCTCAATAACACCCCCATCTATGGATATAGGCGCAAGACAAATTGACCGTCTTCATAGAGAACGTGGGTTTTTAGGGTGTGGTTATCATTTCGTAATTAAACGTGATGGCACACTGGAGTTTGGACGACCCTTACATAGAGCTGGCGCACATGTTCGCAGAAAAAATAAATTCACTGTGGGCATATGCCTTATCGGAGGTATGCGCCAAGACAACCCCAATCCCGAAATCAATTATACCGACAAGCAAATGGCTGTCTTGCGAGAGACAATAGATAAACTAATCGCTGAAGAATTCCCAACTGCTACGGTCAAAGGCCACGTTGATTTCGACAAGGGTAAGACCTGCCCAAACTTTGATGCAGGTCATTGGTATGAAACCGATGAAATCATCCCAACAATTTAAACTTAATGGCTCACCGCCCTGGTGGGCCAATCATTCACACCTGACAAATAGGAATTTTGACAATGACACAATTGCAAAAAGTAAAATACCATCTTGAAAACTACGGCTCAATCTCACCACTTGAGGCGCAATCAAACTATAACATCTGGCGTTTAGCTGCTGTTATCTATGATTTGAAAAAACTAGGTCACGACATTCATAGCACCCTTCGAACTGCACCAAGTGGTTCACGCTATGCGGTCTATTCATTTGCTGGATAGCGAAAGCGAATATCTACGCAAAGAACCATGCCCATCGTGCGGTAGCTCTGATGCCAGAGCCATCTATAGCGATGGGCATACCTATTGTTTCTCTTGCACCACAAGAACCAGAGGTGATGGAGAAGAAAAATCAAGTGGAACACGTATGAATCAAGATTTACTTCCTTTTGGGGAAGCACAAGCCTTACCAAGGCGTGGCATAACTGAAGAAACATGCCGTAAATATGGTTACACATTAGGCGACTACCATGGCGAAGCCGTACAAATTGCAACGTACCGTGATAGTACAGGCAACCCAGTCGCACAAAAGCTGCGTTTCAAAGATAAACAGTTCAAGTTTATTGGAGATACAAAGAAAGCTGGCCTCTTTGGTCAGCATCTATTTCGCAACAAGGGTGGCAAGATACTTGTCATTACTGAAGGTGAGATAGACGCACTCTCTATGAGCCAAGTCCAGGGCAATAAGTTTCCTGTCGTAAGCGTTGGAACTGGCGCAGCGGGTGCAAAGAAGGCTGTCGCAAACTCATTAGAGTTCTGTGAAAGCTATGACAAAGTGGTCATATGCTTCGATAATGATGCTGCTGGGCGCACCGCTGCCCAAGAAGTTGCATCCGTATTATCCGTTGGAAAGGCATATATAACCACCTTGCCACTGAAAGATGCCAACGAAATGCTCGTTGCAAATAAGCATGGCGAACTTGTAAGTGCTATGTGGGATGCCAAAGTCTATCGCCCTGATGGGATTATAGATGGCAAGAATATGTGGGCAGACATTATCAAAGATGATGAAATTCCCTCTATTGATTACCCATTTGCAAAACTAAACGAGAAAACATTAGGCATGAGGCGGGGTGAGTTGGTCACAATTACCGCAGGGTCTGGGGTCGGCAAGAGCCAAGTGTGTCGAGAGATTAGTTATGAACTCTTAAAACGTGGAGAGAGCATTGGTTACATTGCTCTTGAGGAAAACACGAAACGCACAGCTCTGTCGCTCATGGGATTATCCATGAACAAACCACTGCATATTGCCAGAGAAGGCGTGACTGAAGGAGAACTGCGTGTTGCTTTTGACGAAACCGTTGGAAGCGGACGTGTGTTTTTGTATGACCATTTTGGGTCGATGGCGACTGATAACCTGTTAAATCGTATTCGCTATTTATCCAAAGCATGTGGCGTAGGCTGGGTCGTTTTAGACCATTTATCAATCGTTGTAAGTTCTCAAGACAATCATGATGAACGTAAAGCAATTGATTCCATAATGACCCAGCTGCGTTCACTATGTGAAGAGACAGGTCTTGGCCTCATTCTCGTATCACATTTGAAGCGTCCGTCAGGCGATAGGGGCTGGGAAAACGGCCTCGAAACCAACCTAAATTCACTCAGAGGAAGTGCAGCAATTGCCCAACTCAGTGACATCTGTTTGGGCGTTGAGCGTGACCAACAATCTGACACCCCAAATGTTTCAACTATCCGTGTCCTAAAGAACAGGTTCACGGGAGAAACAGGCGTGGGTTGTTACGTCCATTACAACAAAGAAACAGGACGTATGGCTGAAGTTTCAGACCCCAATACATTTGAGGATGAGACTGAAACCACAGAAGATTTTTAATAGCTAGTCGAGAGGGACTTATTTGAAACGTATATTATTCGATATAGAAACCAATGGTTTGCTTGATGAACTTAATGTTTGTCACTCATTGGTTATGCTAGATGTCGACACAAAAGAGATGCTATCTTGTGCAGACCAACCAGGATACACATCTATTAAAGATGGCCTTGAGATATTAGGCAACGCAGAACTACTTATTGGTCACAATATCCAAGGGTTTGACCTGCCAGCTTTGTTTAAAGTTTATGGGTTTACCTACCTTGGAGAGCTACACGATACACTCATTTTATCCCGTCTCGTGTGGTCAGATTTAAAGCAAAACGACTTCAACTACATAAAGAAAAATGCTGAGTTCCCAAGGAAACTTATTGGGTCACATTCATTGGCAGCGTGGGGGCATAGATTAGGCACTCACAAAATTACTTATGAAGCTGGTTGGGAACATTGGTCGACAGAAATGCAGACCTATTGTGAGGGTGATATTTATTCAAACCTCACGCTCTACGATAAGATTTTAAGCAAAAAACCGACACCAGAAAGTGTACTGCTTGAACATGAATTTGCAGCTATTATTCGCAAGCAAGAAGCCCATGGGTTTCACTTCGATGTACCAGCTGCAAACAAACTCTTAGAGAAGTTACAAACTCGTAAGGCAATCTTAGAGGCTCAACTACAAGAAGCATTCCCGCCGTGGGAAATACGCACCCCGTTCATACCCAAAGTTAATAATAAAACACGGGGCTACGAGAAGGGTGTGATGACGTTCAAAGTGAAGGGCATTGTCTTTAACCCTGCCTCTCGTGACCATATTGCAGACAGATTGAAGGTCATACATGGCTGGAAACCCACTGAATATACCACAAATGGTAAGCCAAAAGTGGATGAAGACGTTCTAAAGCAGCTTGATTATGAAGAAGCAGACCTCTTATGTGAGTTCTTACTACTGAATAAACGTATGGGCCAACTGGCAACTGGGCAAAACGCATGGCTCAAGTTGGAGCGTAACGGAAAAATGCATGGTCAGGTGATTACATCAGGCACTGCAACCTTCCGCTGCACACATAATAGGCCAAATGTTTCTCAAACACCCAGTGTTAATGCGCCTTACGGTGTTGAATGTCGTTCATTATTCCATGCACCAAAGGGCAATGTGCTTGTTGGCGCAGACCTATCATCCTTAGAATTAGTTTGCTTGGCTCATTATATGGCTAAGTATGATGATGGAATATATGCCAATGAGGTTTCCTCTGGGGACGTGCATTCTATGAATCAACGCTCTGCGGGTTTACCTACTCGAAATAATGCAAAGACCTTTATTTATGGTTTTTTATATGGGGCAGGTGCTGCAAAGATTGGTTCTATCGTTGGTGGTAGTGAGACTGAGGGTCGCAAACTCATAAAGAAATTCATGAGAGCGACACCTGCAATCAAGATACTACGTGAAGCTGTTATTAAAAGTGTGAAATCTAAAGGTTCATTAACTGGATTAGATGGTCGAACATTACCAATTAGGTCTGAACATTCTGCATTAAACATGCTGTTGCAATCGGCTGGGGCAATCCTGGCGAAGAGAGCAACAGTCATATTCTACGAAAACTTAACCCGCATGGGCTA
>Ga0209534_10005706_pt1 | contig 10992 bp, 2 predicted proteins | sample COG_07_FD_184751 | JGI IMG/M metagenome (GOLD analysis project Ga0209534, IMG submission 184751) | Pelagic Microbial community sample from North Sea - COGITO 998_met_07 (SPAdes) (version 2) | ecosystem: Environmental > Aquatic > Marine > Neritic zone/Coastal water | place: Helgoland, sampling... | reverse complement strand
ATACCACATTACTGGGGAATCATACTGCGAATGTGAGTGCTTCCAACCTCTCGGGTAGTGATTCGAAATCAGTCACCTTTACGGTATCGGCAAATACACCCTTACTGGCCGAAGTACAGGCAACTGCGATCGGATCCACCTCAGCTACAGCAAGGTTTAATCTTTTATCCACTGGTGGAGCGGACACATCCTCGATCACTGTTTATCATGACAGTTCAGACCAGGGTAAAACAACCAGTGGGTGGAGTGGAAACTCTTCCCTATCCGGTGCCCAGAGCACAGGATTTTTAGAATTTGGAATGTCCGGACTCTCCGCCAGTACAAGTTATGTATTCCGGATCAAAGCAACCAATTCTGCAGGAGATGCATGGTCGGCACCTATATCCTTCACCACCGGCACACAGGCACAGGCACCATCGATTGCCGCACTGGATGCAACCTCGGTGGCAGGGACTACTGCTACTGCCAATGGGGACCTTCTCTCTTTTGATGGATCGGACCAACCCACTATTACTATTTATTGCGACACCGAGGCAGGACTGGCATCCAATACCAACGTTACCGTACTCACCTCATCTTCGACCTCTGCACAAATTATTCACGGCAGTCCACATAACAGCCACCCTGTAACTGATGCATTTGATGGTGATACTTCAACTAAGTTTCTAACTGGAGATAAGGTAAACAATGGTTTGATTATTTCACTCGGTACATCAGTAGTTAGAAAACTTACTATAACCAGTGCAGACTCAGTTGCCAGAAACCCAGGTACTTATGAAATTCATGGTTCCAACAATGGGGTAAATTACAGCCTTATTTCATCTGGAAATTTTCCAAGTGCTACCGCAACATTTCAGGAAAAATTTGTGGAGTTTAATAACTCTGTTTTTTATTCAACCTACAAAGTTGTATTTCCGACAAATCTTGGAGATAGTACATACATTGGATTTGCTGAATTGAAATTATCCGGCCCGTCCCCCGCCCTATCTTCAAGTGCCAACTTAGGCACCAAAGCTGTTGGTACATTTACCCATAATTTGACCGACTTAACCCAAGGCACAGTCTACAAATATTTATTCAAGGCAACCAACAATGGGGGCACCGCATATTCTGGGGTAAAATCCTTTACCACACTTGGACCACCTGCGGTTGAGACCACTGCTGCATCAGAAATCACCAAGACCTCCGCCAAGCTCAATGCCAACCTCACCTTCGCCAATGGTTCGGATACCTCGGTCACCTTCTATTGGAATACATCCGATGGTGGCACCACTGCATCGTCTTGGACATCTGGTTCAGGTGGCTCCCACCAACTTGCCGGCACTCATGGAGTCGGCACGCTCTCTTATACTCTCAGTGGGCTAACCACCGGTACGACCTATTACTACACCGTAAAAGCATTGAACCCGCAGGGAACAGTTTGGGGGACAACAAGAACCTTTGTACCTGCCAATACTGCCCTCAATGAATACTCGATACCTGATTTGGCTCTGTGGCTGGATGCATCGGACATTGATGGGGATAGTCAGGCAGATAGCGTCACTTCTGCGGTTCCCGTATCCTCATGGACGGATAAATCGGTAAGTGGTATTGGTGTAAGCCAATCCAATGCCGATCTGCAACCATCCCAACTGGGCAATCAATTCGGAAGTAAGCCAGCTGTGCGTTTTGACGGTGCGGGAGATGTACTCAACCTGGGCAGTATCCGCACAAGCTCGGGTGGTTACTCCGCATATGCATTGGTAAAACGGGAAAGTGAATCAGGAGATGACAATGCCCACTTGATTAGCGAATCCACCTGGTCTCTCATCCCCAACACATCCAAAGATGCATTTTCTGCCAAGGTAGTAAAATCTTCCTCGGCCAGTGGCAAGACGCTGACCAATATCAAGCTCGGCCGAAGCCCCAATTCCACAACAAATCATTTTGGTGGAGACTTGGCAGAACTACTAATTTTCTCTCGTGAGCTTAATTCCACAGAAGAACAAAAGATTGAGGGTTATCTCGCCCACCGCTGGGGAGCAACGGATAGCATAGGTTCTAATCATCCCTACAAAACTGTGGCTCCTGTTTTTGATAACAATCCGTTGATTGGAAGTATTTCATCTATTTCTATCACGACTGGCCAACTCGTTAGCATTGAGGTTCCTGCAAGCAGAAATCCAACATCATGGACGGCAACAGGTTTAGCCAGCGGGTTAAGTATTGATAACACTGGAATTATATCAGGAACAACCAACTACATTGGAAGTTTTAATGCCACCGTAACCGCTAGCAATGAAGATGGGACCCATTCAAAATCAATTTCATTTACCGTCTCCAAAGGAAACCGGATAGTTACTTGGGACCAGAACTTCACTGGAATGACCTATGGAGATGCACCGGTTTCTCTGACTGGTACTGCCACTGGATCGGGTGATTTTAATTACACATCCAGCGACTCCACCATTCTCGAGATTAATGGTACCACTGCCATCATTCGTGGAGGTGGTACAGTTACGGTGACTGCCACCGCGGCAGAAAACTCCACGATGTTTGCCGCAACTCCAGTAGCCAAATCAATCTCTATCGCAAAAGCACCATTGATTGTCACTGGGCAGGACCTCTCTCTATCTGTGGGCGACTCCATTCCTGACGATCTAAATTGGACTGCCACGGGGTGGAAACATAATGACGCGAGTCTTTCAGTAGGTAAAAATCCAGCAAATCTTAGTAGCTTAGCATTATGGCTCGATGCGGCAGACAGCAGCACAATTACAGAGTCCAACCAACTTGTAAGTCAATGGTCTGATAAAAGTGGTAATAATTATCATGCTACGCAATCTACCCATGCGCAAAAACCAACTTACTTACTATCAGATAATTTACTAAATAATAACCCATCGATAAGTAGTGGTTCAGCAAATGGGGAAATCGGGGTTTCGTTACCAACTATTTCTCTTCAGGAAATCTATTTGGTTGCTTACTATAAGGATGGTTCTGATTCAACTTTTGATTCTCATAGTACATTGATATCTGGCCCAGGTGGATACGGACTCAATCGAGTAATGGGCGGCGAAAATTCATCTAACCTGGTTAATTCTTCAAATTTTAATGATGGAGGAACTTACAAAAATGGGTCAGCCACATCCTCTTCCGCTATTCTTCCAATGCCGGGTTCTATTTTAAGACTTACCAGCTCTACTCCGAAAAGTGAAAATAGGTGGCTCTTGTATAATAATGCAAACAATGATCGCGGATGGGTTGGTGGAATTGGAGAGGTGATTGGTCTATCATCTACGGCTTCCGCTTCAGATAGAGTTGCTATAGAGGGTTACCTCGCCCACAAGTGGGGCTTGGCCGGTAGTCTGCCAAGCAATCATTCTCATAATCAGATTAGTCTATCGCAGGGACCGATTGTTACCACGAATGCCACATCCTCAAGCCCATCTGGTGCATATGCAGTTACAGCAAGTGGGGCTGTTGCTAATAAATATTCATTCATCTATGAGGATGGAAGCTTAGTGCTGTCCAGCCTGACCGAGCAGTCGATTACATGGGGGCAGAACTTCAGCGGTGTGGGAGTGGGCGAGATTGTCGACTTAAATGCCTCGGCCTCCTCGAACCTGGCTGTACAGTACTCGGTGAGCGATAGCACTGTCGCCGAGCTAGCGGTGACCAACCAGAGTTCATTAAAAGCATGGTGGAAGCTGGATGAAACCAGTGGGGATGCCTCGGACTCCTCGGCTTTTATCAACACTGGATCCCTGCGCAACGCTCCAATCTATTCAGCCGGCAAGTTTGGAAATGCGATTACTCTGGATGGAACAGATGATTTCATCCAAGCCTTTACCTACAATGGAATCGGAGGAGGTATCCGCCGCACCATTGCTTTATGGTTTAAAACATCGACTGCAAATAAGCCCATCCTCCAGTACGGAGCGTCAGGTGCTGCCACACTTTATAAATTATCTCTTAATTCCTCAGGAGCCGCAGTGCTGGATTTTGGGGGTTCAGGAAATGCCATTACCAGTTCCACCACCGGATTGGCAGACGGGAACTGGCACCACTTGGTTGCGACCCTGCCAGCAGATGGAACCATTGGGGATGCAAGGCTCTACATCGATGGGACCTCCAACCAGGTAACAAATACCACTTCGGTAAACACATCCACTAGTGCAAACCTGATCATCGGAACAGATGGCCCATCTGCCAGTAGCTTCTTCAACGGCCAGATCGATGATGTGCGTTTCTACGAGGCGGAGCTAAACTCCACGCTGGTCTCCCAGCTCTATGGAAATGGAAATGGGGACTTTAACCGGTTAAAGATCAATGCGGCCGGCACGGTCACCCTGACTGCCAATCAACCGGGCAATGGATCCTATGCCCCTGCCCCATCGGTTACTTTGAGTGCAACTTTTAATAAGTCCGATCAGACGATTTCATTTGGTGCAATTGCTCAAAAATCCGTGGGCGACTTCAACTTCATCCCCAATGCGGTGGCAAGCTCAGGCTTGGATGTTTATTTCACCAGTTCCAATGAGGAAGTGGCCAAGGTACTCACTGATAACCGCACCATTCAGATCCGTGCGGCAGGTACCGCCACTATCACCGCATCTCAGGCTGGAAACAATGCCTACAATGCGGCCACCTCGGTACAACAGGCTCTGAGCTTTGGATACTTCAACCTACAGGATGATTCCCTGCCAGGCATTCGCCTATGGCTGGATGCAAATAATATGGATGGGGATGAAAACGAGGACACTGGCCTGAGCAATGGCTTGGCCATTAGTGGATCGTGGATTGATCGGTCCGGAAACAACAACCATGCAAGTCAGTCAACCTCTGGGAATCAACCAACCTATGGAGCGGCAGGACTAAATGGAAAAGGGGTGATCAACTTCACCGCCGGGCAGAGCCTTGATATCACCAATGATGGCAATATCCGTACAATTGCAGCCGTGCTGAAACAGGCATCTTCCCAGAGTGCAGTGACCAAGCCATTCGGGGGTAACCAGAACCTGACCACCAGTGTCCAGAAGTTTGCTCTGGGCACCACAGATTCCGGTATATCCACCACCAGTTATCATGTGGTGGTCTGGCAAATGGCACCCGGTGCTTACTCTATCCATGTGGACGGCTCCAACCTGGGAACAAGCACAAGTTCATTAACCCCAGATGCTTTCGATAAAGTGGGTAACGACTTTGCCGGCTCCATCGCCGAGGTGATCGCTTATGACCGTGGTCTTAGTGGTGGAGTGCGCCAAAAACTGGAGGGCTACCTTGCCCACAAGTGGGGATTGGCCTCGGATCTTGTATCCACCCATACTTACAAAAACTCCAAGCCTGCATTCGGAGGCGACCAGATTATCACCTTCCAGCCAATCTCCGACAAACAGGTAGGGCAATCGGCCACCCTCAATGTAAGTGCGGACTCGGGACTGACCACCTTTACCTTTGATAGCAATGATTCCTCGGTGGTTTCTTTCTCGGGCGATGCAGCCTCAGGCTACACGGTTAATGCACTGCAAATTGGAAAAGTTACCATTACTGCGACCCAGCCAGGACAGGATCCCTGGGTCTCAAGCAGTGCTACTCAGACATTTATCGTCACCGCCACCCCACGGTCCGACCAAACCATTACTTTTGCAGATATCCCTGCCAAAGTGGTAACCGATTCTGCATTCAGTCTCGATGCCAATGCCAGCTCGGGACTGCCAGTAAGTTTCACCAGTTTGCATACCAACATCGCCACTGTGGATGCCAACGGTTCCGTGACCATTGTGGGACCGGGAGATGCCACCATCCGGGCAACTCAGGATGGTAATGGTAGCTACAACCCTGCCCCCTATGTGGAAAAAGTACTTTCGGTTACCAAAGTTTCCCAGACCATCACCTTTGGTGCATTGACCAATGCCAGTTTGAATGCAGGCACTTATTCATTAAGCGGTAAGGCTACCGCATCCTCCGGGCTGGCGGTGAGCTATGCATCCTCAGACAGCTCCGTGGCCTCGCTCAGTGGTACCACGCTTACCCTGCACAGCGGAGGCACGGTCACCATTACCGCAAGCCAGGGAGGAGACAGTACTTATGCCGCTGCCACAGATGCCACCCAGTCGCTCACCATCATAGATGATACCCAGCAACAACAGACCATTACCTGGGGGCAAACCATTGCATCTCTGACTGCGGGCAGTGCGGACTTGAACCTGACTGCCAGTGCCAGCTCGGGGCTACCCATCACATACTCCAGTTCAGATGAAGCCGTGGTGAAGATTGTAAACTCCACTTACCTGCAAGTGGTCGGTTCTGGTACCGCCACCATTACTGCTACACAGGCAGGTGGTGGCCAGTACGCTGCAGCCACCCCGGTACAAAAGAGTGCCACGGTTAGCAAGGCGAGCCAGTCTATCGTCACCCCTGCCGGAGGCACCACCCTACCCAACCTGACCAAGGACAATGGGGACTTTCCCTTTGCGCCTGCGGTTAAATCCGTGGATGGTAGTGGGGCAGATACCAACCTCACCTTATCCTACTCCAGTGGCACCCCTTCGGTGATCACTGTAAATGGAACCAAGCTGGAACCGGTGGGTGTGGGCACGGCTACGATTACCGTAAGCCAGCCAGGCGACATCAATTATAATGCCGCCACCTCCAAGAACTTTACCATTACGGTGACCCAAAACACTCCCTACACCAACTCCTTTGCCGGGTTGCAAATGTGGCTCAACGGGAAAGACATCAATGGGGATGATGCTCCTGATTCTGCTTCGGACTTCCTCGCCGGTGGCAAGGTCAGTTCCTGGGCCGATCAGTCGGGCAAATCCAACACCCTCACCCAGGGAACCTCGGTAAACCAACCTACCTGGCTGACTGCGGGCGGACTGAGCTTCGACGGCAACGACGCCCTCGCCAAGGCCAGCCTGCCCACCAGCCTGACCGGTAACTCCGCTCTTACCCTATTGGTATTGGCCGAGAACAATGTCACCACTTCCCAAAGCCTATTCAACCTCGGTGCCCTATCCGGCAATGTGGACCGCCTCGGCCTGACCACATCCGGTTCCTTCCTCTACCAGAACGATTCCACATCGGTTTCTCAAAATGGGAACTACCATCTAAACATAAACAGCACGAAAAGCGTGGCCGTGTTTACCCGGCCAGCTGGTGGTGACTTCGATAAGGGTACCTACTTCCTCAACGGACAGGGCAAAGGAATCACCCTCAGCGGTGCCAAGGATGCCACCGGCTTCGCCGTACCCACGGGCACTCCTCTGACCCTGGGAGGAACCAGCGGGGCGATCACCGGCAAGATCCGCGAGGTGATGCTCTACTCCAATGCTCTGCCCGAATATAGCCGTAAGCGCCTAGAGGGCTACCTCGCCCATAAGTGGGGATCGACCGCCAACCTTCCTGCCACTCACCCCTTCAAATCAACCGCACCGATCTTTGGCGGCAGCCAGAACATCGTGACCAATGCCCACACCATACCGGTGGTCAGCAGCAGCCCCACCCTCTCCTTCGACATCGGATTGTTCACTCTCGAGGAGTACGGCATCTACGCGACCTCGGGCTTACCTCTGAGTTATGCTTCCGATGATACATCGGTACTGGATGTGACCGGTGGCAAGCTCGAACCCAAGGGTGCCGGTACCGTAACCATTACCTTGAGCCAGGCAGGCGACTCCCACTTCTCGGCCGCAAGCGACGCCAGCTTCAGCCTGACCATTACACAGGACCGCTCGCAGAGCATCACCTTCCCCCCCATCGCCGATGTCAACACCACCGTATCCACCATCGACCTGTCTTCGGCTTCCGCCTCTTCCGGACTAGCGATTACTTTCACCAGTACAGACACCGATGTGGCCACGGTTAGCGGATCCACTCTTACCATTGTGGGCCCAGGTACTGTGACCATTAAGGCGAACCAATCTGGAGGTACGGTTTCGAGTATTAACTACTCCGCGGCTCCTGAAGTGGAAAGGTCCTTCACCGTGACCTCTATCGGTAAGTCACTGACGATGATTTTTGATTCCAATATCACGCTCGCTAAAAATGTGACTTATAAGTTAAGGGCTGTGCTCAAGGACGGGCTAACCGGCAGAGTTGTAAGTAGCCCCATCACCTACTCGATCGTATCCACCACCGGCGTGGGCGGAACATTAGGAACAGGGAGTGATCGCGACAAACTCACAACCGGAAACGGTACAGGTACGGTGCGGGTCAAAGCATCTGCCAATCCCACCGGATATGAATCCAAGTTCGCTTACATGGATGTAAATGTGACTAATGATCGAGATCAGCGCATCATGGTAAGGGAAGGTGGAGACTCAGGTGGTTTACGTGACTTACCCATCTCCCGCAGACCTGTAGCGATCGGGCTGATGTTCAACCTCGCAGGAGACAGTGTGGCCTCCAGGTCCCTATCCTTCTCCGTACCAAATAGTGCACCGGTCACAGTGGTTGGCTCCGGCAAGGATGCCAAGCTGGTCTTTAAGATAGCAAGTGATGGGTTTTCCAAGTCCAGTTTTACTGGAGATACCATTTCCTTTGACCTTACTGTATCCAATGATGGAACCGGTGGTTATGTCCCCGTATCGGTTACTCGGACGATTAACATCAAGAAACCATCCAAAAGTGCATTCTTTGAAGACAGAAAGCTCGATGCCAGGTATGAGGATGTGAAAACCGCTGCTCTCTCCCGTATCGCCGCAAAGAAAGGTATATCCGGGGAAAAAGCACTCGCACTGTTTAACAGCGATAACTACGACTCCGATGGCGATGGGGTATCCAACCTGATCGAGCGGGCCTTCGGGGGAGACTCCCTCGGCAACGACTCAAGAGCAAATAGACCGGCCCCTGTAAAAACAAATGACAACAAGGAATATTTATCCTTCAACCGGTATAATTCCGATTACCAAACAGATATGGGCATTGAGTATATCGTGGAACGAAGTGCCGACCGTAGAACCTGGTCCACAACTGGGGTGGAGCAACATGGAACAGCGGTCGATCTTGGAGGCGGTATGGAACGCGTGGTCTACCGAACCACCACCGCGACCACTGCAGGTAATACCCAGTTTATCCGGGTAAGAGTAAAAGCGAAATAAACCATGACTAAGGAAAAGGAAGATACTCTCATTAGCCAAAAGGAGGCAGCTGCAATTCTTGGCTTTAAACAAACAGCTAAAATCAATCAGTACATCAAAGCTGGAATTATCAAAAAATTTGAAAAACCCGGAAGCAAACTAATCTGGGTTTGTAAAAAACAGATACTTGAACTACCCGAACCTCTCCCCGTTCCTCCACCAGAGGATGTCTTCAAAACTCTTAAAGTGAACGAGCGCTGGAAGAAAAATTGATTCACTAAATTGCCCAAGTACTAAGCAATATCAGTAACCGCAAGAACCACCTTTTTTAGCTCCTCGCTAAGCCTCTTCCATCGATTGACTACAGTGACCAGAATCTGACGATCCTTGTCAGAAATCTCAGTCAATATCTCAGTCAACGCCTCTGACAAAACTACTGATTCACAGATAGATACTGGGAAAGAAGCAGAATCTCGGGCGGGTTCAACTCCCGCCACCTCCACCAAAGTTTCAAAGGCCTTTTTAAGAGTTCAAATATTTAAGGAACTAGAATAGGTACTCCTACCTATTTACAGACCGCTGTTAGGGCTTGGTCTAAGAGCAGGTTAGTTTATGCCCAATTTTACCGGCATTTACTCAATCCTATGCAAATGAGTTCAACTAACTGGTGACCCAATCAAAAATGGTCAAAATTTGCAAAAAGTTAGAATTTAAATCATTAATATGAATATTTTTCATTATAAATATTTATATGATAAATAATTTTTTAGATTCAAAAAATAATCTTACAAATTCTTTTTTTTTTAATAGTTGGCATGATTTAAGCAATTTGTTTTTCCGCTTACATTTAAGCACAAACTAAAACAAATATATATTATGAAAAAAAAGTTATTCTCACTCGCAAGTATGCTTGCAGTATTAAATGCAAACGCCATTGAAATTGGACCCACCGGAAGCGGTATAGAACTGGGTGGTTTCGTTGATATGTACTACCAATCACAGGATACCACCGCTGGTGCTGATGCAGACACATTTGATGTAGGCCAAGTTGAAATCAATTTAGATTTCGAGGATGGGCCAGTATCAGTATCTGTGGATTACGATATCTACAGCACGGAAGGTGGAAGCGATGGTGCAGACCTTGAAGAAGCTATCATCACTTACGATTTTGGAAATGGATTTAGCATGACTGCTGGTAAAATGCTTTCTTACTTAGGATATGAAGCATATGACCCAACCAACATGTACCAATACTCATATGCATATGACATGAATGGTACAACTGCCTCAGGTGGTGCAGCAGGTGGTCAAAACATCTATGATGCTTATGATGATGGAATCTCTTTAGATTTCTCAAATGACATGTTCAGCCTTGGTTTTTTCGCCAGTGCTGAAACTGATGGTGGTTTTGAATATGCACTTGCATTTACCGGGGTTGAAAACCTGACTGTAAAAGCAATCATGGCAGACTGGGACGCCTACGAAACAACCACATTTTGGGGTAGTTACCAGTTCGGAAAACTTCTTGCGGCAGTAGAGATTGCTGAAAAAGACCTAACCGATGCAACCGCCGATGATATTGAAGGTTGGTTAGTCATGGGAAATTACGGTTTTACAGATGCACTTGCATTAACGCTTAGGTATTCCGAGCAAGATGTGGGAGATTCCGCGTCATACGAGAAAATCACCATCTCCCCTAGCTATGTATTCACAGACAATTTTTCCGGTCTAGTCGAATACAGTTCTTACGATTCAAGTGGAACCGCAGTTGATGTAAACGATCTATTTGCAGTGGAACTCATTTATACCTTCTAGATTTTCAGTCTAGTTTGTTTGTTGGGGTGGGTGACAATAGTCACCCACCCTTTTTTGTGCCTAAATATATAACATGAATAATATACATAAATTTAATCAATATTATTCATAA
>Ga0209534_10005701_pt1 | contig 11003 bp, 9 predicted proteins | sample COG_07_FD_184751 | JGI IMG/M metagenome (GOLD analysis project Ga0209534, IMG submission 184751) | Pelagic Microbial community sample from North Sea - COGITO 998_met_07 (SPAdes) (version 2) | ecosystem: Environmental > Aquatic > Marine > Neritic zone/Coastal water | place: Helgoland, sampling... | reverse complement strand
AAACTTATTTTCTAAAAACTTATTCTGGGTATATAGTTTAAACTAATTTTAATTTACTTTTATAAAAAAATATATAGTCTCCAGAAACATTTTTACATATTTCATATAAAACTTATTTGCGTTCGGGTAAGATGTTTACTTATCGTTTTCATCTAGATTATCTTCATCTTCTAAATCTACAATACCTTCAATAGCACCCTCCGGCGCTATGCCAAGATATCTAATATTCCTATAAAATGTTATATTATACTCACACTTAACTTCAATATGACCATGTTCGTAACCTTCTTCACCGTAAGCAACACCTCTGATATTGCCTACTAATTCAAACCCGTCAATATCATTAATATACTTGCGGGCATCCTCCCTACTTTTAGCATAAACTATGCTATGCCCGAATTCAGGTGTAAACCACTCACTATTCTCATCGCTAATTCTTTTAAAAGCATATACTTTTAATCGATCATTCATTTTTCTAAAATAGTCAACACTTAGATAAAATCTTTAATACTATTTGTTTTATTTTATATATATTTTCAATTTTTTGTATTTTTTAATTTTTTTTACTAAAATACATACTACAGAAACATTTTACATATCTCATACAAACTTTTATTGATTTTGTTTTTTTGTTAAGTTTTTTTTAAAAACTTAGTTTTAGTTAAGTTTTTTCTAAAAACTTAGTTTATAAAACTTATTTTTTTCTAGAATTTATTGATTTTAAAAAGTCAGGTATTTCTCTTTTTAGTGTTAAATCAAGATATATTTCTAATTTATCAATTTCTAATAATATGTTATCACATATTTCTTTTGTAATTTTTGTTTTATTTATTGTTAATAGTCTAAGTAAATCTAATAATTTTGAAATATTAAATTTAATTTTAAGTTCTGTATCTAATAAACTAAATACTTTTCTAATATCATTATAAACTAGAGTTAAATCAATATATTCTTCCTGAATAAGTGCTCTATCGTAATCCATTATAACTGGTATTATACTCCCAATTACTTCTAAATTATAAAAATCTCCATAATTAATAGTTTTTCTTTTAGTTTTTTGTATCATTATATTACCTAAATGAGCATCAGTATGTATAAAACCAATCTTTAACGCAGAATATAATATACTTATAACAATATGTTTTATTATATTTTTTAATATTATAAAATTATCTTTAGTCCAATTATATTTATCAATAGACCCACTATTAATGTATGGCATTACAAGCACATTAATTATTCCTCCTTCTTTTTTACATAAAAAACTTCTTTTTGAATTAATAAATTTTTTTTCATCTTTTGATTTACCTTTCATTTTATAAAAATCATCTAAACAATTAAATATACATATATATTCTAAAAATGTCGGTATTTTTAAAGTATCTAATAATTTACCAATTTCATACTCATATTTTAATTTTTCTGGACCAATTTTAACCACAATTTGTTTATTTTTTTCTAATAACGCATTATATAATATGTAATCTTCAGAATCATGTTCTATTTGTTTTTCTAAATTTAACCATTCTTTTGTATCTACATTTTCACTTTTATCAATAATAGTTTGACAATCTAATTTATATTTAATAGAATTATTATTATTATGTTTTGAATTTCTAGAGGGGCTTAATAATAAAACTGATTTTGTGTTTGACATTCTATATTATTATAAATTTATAATATATATATTTTTAAATTATTATTATACATAAAATAAAAAATTAATAAAACATAATTAATAAAAAATATTAGAGTAGCCAGAAACATTTTACATCATATACAAACTTTTATTGATTTTGTATAAATTTATTCTGGAGTATATAGTTTAAAACTTTTATTATTTTTTTTATAAGTTTTTTACTTACATATTTATTTTACATCACATACAAAACTTTTTATTGATTATTCTTATAAAAAAATATATAGTAGATTAATAAAAAATATACATACTCCAGAAACATTTTACATTATTATACAAAACTTTTTATTGAAATGTATAAATTTATTCTAAAAACTTAGTTTTATTAATGATGAAAAATATAAAAAATATTTTAACACATCTTCATAAACTTTTATATAATTTTATTTTAATTTTTTATTATTCTTATAAAAAATATTAGAGTATTCAGAAACATTCACATATTTTATTAAAAACTTTTTTTTTTTGGGTAAGGTTTTTATTTAGTTTGTGAATTAGTAGTCTTCTGATTATTCCATAAATTGACCAAATTGTTTTCTGAAAAATATCTACTAGTTTTCTTTTTCTTTTCTTTTTTCGCAATGTATTCTAATACATCACTTAACATAAAATTTTTTCTTAAAAATTTTTTATAGTATTCTGGGGCTTCTGGATTTATTTTTTCGAAAGGTTCTCGTGTGATTGGTGAATGTGGGATTAAAGTAGTATTACCTTCTGTAAATAAGCCTTTAAATGCATCAGGGGTATATGACTTACCATCTGAAGCAATATGAGGATCACTTATAATATCAAAAGATATTGAATTTGTTAAAACATTATTTCCCTCTCCAAAGTAAGTTTCCAATGTTTCTTTCTTTTCTTTTTCTTCTATTATTTTTTTTTCTTATTTTTTTATTATTTCTTAAACGTCCCACAATCGCACGGTTGTATCAGCCGACCCCGCACACACGTACTTCCCATCAGGGGAAAACGACACACTCATGACAATACTCGTATGACCATTTAAGGTGCGGATAAGATTGCCAGTTAGGGTCGCCCACAATTTCACGGTTTTATCAGCCGACCCCGAACAGATGTATTTCCCATCAGAGGAAAACGACACACTCCAGACATTACTCGTATGACCATTTAAAGTGCGGATATTCGCGCCGGTGTGGGTATTCCACAATCGCACGGTTTCATCAACCGACCCCGAACAGATGTATTCCCCTGATGGGGAAAACGACACGCTATTGACATCATCCATATGACCTTTTAACGTGCGGACGGTTTTGCCAGTTTCAGTGTTCCACAATCGCACGAAAGTATCAGCCGACCCCGAACAGATGTATTTTCCATCAGGGGAAAACGACACACTCATGACATAACCCGTATGACCGTTTAAGGTGCGGATACATTTGCCGTTGTGGGTATTCCACAATCGCACGGTTTTATCAACCGACCCCGAACAGATGTATTCCCCGTCAGGGGAAAACGACACACTCAAGACCCAATCCGTATGACCGTTTAAAGTGCGGATAGTCTCACCAGTTTCAGTGTTCCACAAGCGCACGGTTTCATCCTTTGACCCCGAACACACGTACTTCCCATCATTGGAAAACGACACACTGTATACCCAGTTCGTATGACCTTTTAAGGTGCGGATATTCTCGCCGTCAACGTTCCACAATTTCACGGTTTCATCATACGACCCCGAACAGATATACTTCCCATCAGGGGAAAACGATACAGTGGTGATGAAGTCCGTATGACCTGTAAATACCTTTGGATCATTACCATTACCTCCCTTCATTTTTCTCACATTCTTTTTAGTTTTTCTAAACTTCTTAAACTGTTTTCTAGTTTTAGAATTTGACTTGGATTTTAAACTATTTTTTCTTTTTGTTGAAACTGCCATTTTAAGTTTTTAGAAAAAACTTAACCAAAATAATTAATAAACTTTTTTACTTATTATTATATATATATATATTATTTTAAAAATATAAAAAAAAAATAAAACATAATTAATAAAAAAATATACATACTCCAGAAACATTTTCCATCCCATACGAACTTTTATTGATTTTGTATAAATTTATTCTGCGTATATAGTTTAAAACTTTTATTATTTATTCTTATAAAAAAATATATAGTCTCCAGAAACATTTTACATTATTATACAAAACTTTTATTTTTTTGGGTAAGGTTTTTTAAATCCTGATTTTGGTTAAGTTTTTTTTAAAAAACTTAGTTTTTACTCTTATAAAAAACGGAAAAAAATTGAAAACTTTAAAAAATTGAAAAAAAAAATGATAAAATTGAATTATATATAGTATGTATATAATTGAATAAGTATATTCTCTCAAAGATGCAATTTCAGTCGAAAATGAAAAATGGTGTTGAAAATCCTTTTACTGGTGCAAAAATTCCATTTCTTTATTATGAAGATTTGTTTCCAGAACTAGACAGCGATGCCGTCTGTTTTGACGGTTATTGCAGTATACAAAATAAATGTGTACGCTGTGAGTTTTGTAGTAATCTTGAGAACCCATCTGCATATTCTGAAAGTCTCGTATCGCGTATCTTGGAAGAGATTTATGATTATTCTAAATCTGAAGAATTGAAGCAGTTCATTTCAGCTCATTTTGATGTTATCAAACGTGTCATCACCCTATTAGGAAAAATTGATGCTAGTGGTGACCACTTGAAGTGTACTACTTTGATGTCAATAACCGCCGTCATGGATGAACTCATTCGAGAAATTGCCGTCTGGTTTTTGACTCATGAAGAGTGTGGGATCAAATATGATGACTCGTGTTGTACTTGTAACAACGAGTGTCTTTGCGATCCAAAAGAAGACTACAAAGGCAATACGGAACTCGTAAACTTCATTTTGCTCCAATTGTACGCTTGTTTGCTTGTTAGTGAGCATTTAGTAGCATTAAAACCTAGTGATGCGCAGACATTAATGTCTGCGCTCTGTGAAAGTGAACTAACTTTTGGAGAAATTGTAATCGAGTTTCCATTGTTTCCTGACGCATATGAAGGGTTTACGGCTTTTTGTGAGGATATTACCACAAAAAAAAATGCGTGTCTCGAAGAGATACGTGCTGAAGCCGAAGCAGAGGCTGAGGCTGAACGCGTTGCAAAGGCTGAGGCTGAACGCGTTGCAAAGGCTGAGGCTGAGGCTAAGGCTAATCTGATTGCAAAGGCTGAGGCTGAACGCGCAGAGGCTGATGCCAAGCGAATTGCTGATGCAGAGGCTTTGGCTAAAGCAAAGGAACAGTGTGCCATAGAAGACCAACAAAAATCTAATAAGGTTCGGTCATTTTTAAGGACTGGAGTCCGTGAGTAGTGTAATTTTGCGTGTGCGTGTCCATGTATGTGTTTATTTTTTTATATATTTCACATATACTTTTTAATTTAATGTTAAACATTTGTACGTAATAAACTTATTTTAGTAATTCTATAAAAAAATTTAGCTATTTTTGACTATAAATTAGCCAATTGCGCATCTTCCAATTGCGCATCTGCCAATTGCGCATCTATTAACATATAATTTTTTATTAAAAATTTTTTATATGGTTCTGTTTCTTCTGGATTTATTTCTGTTAAAGGTTCTCGTGTGTATGTTGAGTTTGGGATAAAAGTAGTATTACCTTCTGGAAATAATGTTTTAAATTCATTAGGGGTATATGACTTACCATCTGAAGCAATATGAGGATCACTTATAATATCAAAAGATATTGAATTTCTTAAAATATTCTCTCCAAAGTAATTTTTCAATTTTTCTTTCTTTTATTCTTCTTCAATTTGTTCAACGTTCCACAATCGCACGGTTTCATCCCACGACCCCGAACACACGTACTTGCCATCAGGCGAAAACGACACACTCGTGACAAATTTCGTGTAGCCGTTCAACGTGCGGACGGTTTCACCATTTTCAGTGTTCCACAATCGCACGGTTTTATCAAACGACCCCGAACACACGTACTTCCCATCAGGCGAATACGACACGCTCTTGACATAAGACCTGTGGCCATTCAACGTGCGGACGGTTTTACCAGTTTTAGCGTCCCACAATCGCACGGTTTTATCATCCGACCCCGAACACACGTACTTCCCATCAGGCGAAAACGACACACTCATGACATAATCCGTGTGTCCGTTCAGCGTGTGGACGGTTTTACCAGTTTTAGTGTTCCACAATCGCACGGTTTTATCATCCGATCCCGAACACACGTACTCCCCATCAGGCGAAAACGACACGCTATTGACACCAGACTCGTGTCCATTCAACGTGCGGACGAAAAGGCCAGTTTCAACATCCCAGAATCGCACGGTTTCATCACTCGACCCCGAACATATGTACCTTCCATCAGGCGAAAACGATACACTCTTGACGAAACCCGTGTGGACGTTCAACGTGCGGACGGTTTCACCAGTTTCAGTGTTCCACAAGCGCACGGTGAAATCACGCGACCCCGAACACACGTACTCCCCATCAGGCGAAAACGACACGCAAATGACACCCCCCGTGTGGCCATTCAACGTGCGGATAAGATTGCCAGTTAGGGTCGCCCACAATTTCACGGTTTTATCATACGACCCCGAACAGATGTATTTCCCATCAGAGGAAAACGACACACTCAAGACATCAGACGTGTGTCCTGTAAATACCTTTGGATCATTACCATTACCTCCCTTCATTTTTCTTATATTCTTTTTAGTTTTTCTAAACTTCTTAAACTGTTTTCTAGTTTTGGAATTTGATTTGGATTTTGAACTATTTTTTCTTTTTGTTGAAACTGCCATTTTAAGTTTTTAGAAAAAACTTAACCAAAATAATTAATAAACTTTTTTACTTATTCTTATTATATATAACTATATTAATTTTTTTATAAACATAAAAAATAATAAAACATAATTAATAAAAAATATTTTAACAAAAAATATACATACTCCAGAACCATTCACATAATTATACAAAACTTTTATTGAAATGTAAAAATTTATTCTGGAGTATATAGTTTAAACTAATTTTAATTTAATTTTATAAAAATATTAGAGTTACAGAACCATTCACATAATTATACAAACTTTTATTGATTTTGTTTTTTAGTTAAGTTTTTTCTAAAAACTTAGTTTTAGTTAAGTTTTTTCTAAAAACTTATTTGCGTTCGGGATTTCTTAAATCCTGATTTTGGATAAGTTTTTCTATACTATTTATTCCAGAGTTTTTCTATTTCTTCGGTTGATAATACTTTTTTAGTTTTATTTTGAGTTTCTTTTTTTACAATGTGTTCAAATACATCTTTTAACATCTTATTTTTAACAAAATATTTTTCAAAATTTTCTTTAGAATCGTCTATTACTATAAGTTTTTTGTTAGTTAATGGTGATGTAAGTTGGTCTAATTTAGGTCTTTTCTCATATAATTCATTTGCCGTCTTAATATCATATGTAAAACCATCTGAAGCAACATAAGGTTCAATTATTTGATCATATAATATTGAAGTAAGAACTTGGGACTTCTGTTTAGCATCTTTATATGTAAAGTATTGTTCTAATATTTTTTTTTTCTCTTCTTCTTTAATATGTTTAATATTCCACAATCGCACGGTTGAATCACGCGACCCCGAACACACGTACTTCCCATTAGGCGAAAACGACACGCTATTGACCCAATCCGTGTGACCATTCAACGTGCGGACGGTTTCACCAGTTTCAGTGTTCCACAATCGCACGGTTTCATCATACGACCCCGAACACACGTACTTCCCATCAGGCGAAAACGATACGCTAGTGACAAACGACGTGTGTCCGTTCAATATATGGACGGTTTCACCATTTTCGGTGTTCCACAAGCGCACGGTGCCATCCCACGCCCCCGAACACACGTACTTCCCATCAGTCGAAAACGACACGCTATTGACAGTACCCGTGTGTCCGATCAACTTGCGGACGAGGTCGGCAGTTTCAGTGTTCCACAAACGCACGGTTTTATCAGCAGACCCCGAACACACGTACTTCCCATCAGTCGAAAACGACACGCTATTGACAGTACCCATATGACCGTTTAACGTGCGGACGAGGTCGGCAGTTTCAGTGTTCCACAAACGCACGTTTTTATCAACCGACCCCGAACATATGTACCTTCCATCAGGCGAAAACGACACGCTCAATACAGGTTCCGTGTGTCCATTCAACGTGCGGACGGGTTCACCAGTTTCAGTGTTCCACAATCGCACGGTTTTATCAGCCGACCCCGAACACACGTACTTCCCATCAGGCGAAAACGACACACTCCAGACAGGTTCCGTGTGTCCCTTCAACGTGTGGAGGGTTTCACCAGTTTCGGTGTCGATTTTCCACACGCGCACGGTGTTATCACTCGACCCCGAACACACGTAATTCCCATTAGGCGAAAACGACACGCTCCAGACACCATTCGTATGACCGTTTAAGGTGAGGATATTCTCACCATCACCTCCCTTCATTTTTCTCACATTCTTTTTAGTTTTACTAAACTTCTTAAACTGTTTTCTAGTTTTAGAATTTGATTTAGTTTTTAAACTAATTTTTCTTTTTGTTGGAACTGCCATTTTAAGTTTTTAAAAAAACTTAACTAAAATAATTAATAAACTTTTTTACTTATTATTATATATATATATATATATATATATTATTTTAAAAATAATATAAAAAAATAAAAAATAATTAATAAAAAATATACATACTCCAGAAACATTTATACATCATATACAAAAAGTTTATTGTTTTTGTATAAATTTGTTCTGGGTATATAGTTTAAACTAATTTTAATTTACTTTTATAAAAATATATAGTATCCAGAAACATTTTTACATATTTCATACAAAACTTATTTGCGTTCGGGATTTTTTAAATCCTGGTTTTGGTTAAGTTTTTTCTAAAAACTTAATTTTGGTTAAGTTTTTTCTAAAAACTTATTTTCTAAAAACTTAGTTCTGGGTATATAGTTTAAAACTTTTATTATTTATTCTTATAAAAAAATATATAGTATCCAGAAACATTTTACATAATTATAAAAAACTTATTTGCGTTCGGGATTTTTTAAATCCTGATTTTGATAATTTATCTTTTGTATATAAAATATCACTTACTATAGATTTTATATTGCTTGGTAAATTTTTTTTTCTAGATTTTTCTTTTTTTTTGTTCTAAGCATTTATGAATTGAATTAGGTTTTTTAGTATTGTAGTATTGAAGATTTGAATGTGGCATTTTATATATATAGTATTAAATATAATTATTATAACTATAACTATAACTATAACTATAACTATAATTATAATTATAATTAAACTTTAAATATAATTTAATAATTAATTAATATTAAAAATCAATTTTTTACTAAAGACTTAAAAACTTACTAAATGTTTTAATTCATTTGGTATACTTAATACATATCACTTTTTATATTTATATTGAATACTAATAATTATGATAAATCAAAATAACAAATAAATTTATTATAATTATTAGTATTCAATATAAATATAAAAAATATAGTCTCTAGAAACATTCTACCTCATATATATAATTTTAAAATAATAATATAATATAATTTTAAAATAATAATATAATATATAATAATAATTAATATTTTTAAACATAATTTATATTTTTAAACATAATTTATAATGTCAAATAATAATTCAATTATTCCTAAAGAATATATTAATTTAATAATAAGTGAATTAAATAATATAACAGATATACGCGAAAAACAATATAAATTAGGATGTTTTTATTTATATCCAATATATTATTTAAAATATTATTATAATGGCAAAATTCCAATGAATAACTCTATTAAAACTTCAAAATTTAACGATGTTATATTACGTAATAACACATATAAAGACAATGAAAAGGCACTATTAAATTTATACTCTTTTAATAATGGCATTTTTCTTTTAAATGACACATCTATATTACCCGAATGGTTTATAAAAACATATAAAAACAGAATGATATATGCTGCAGGTGATGGATTTGGTAAATATAGTGATGTGGGCGATGGCACAGTATTTTCACGAAACCCAGAACAAAATGTCACAAACAATGTTATAAAAAATACTAAAACAAATATAGAAGTTTATACACCTTTTTATAATGTATTTGTTTGCGCATTAGATTATAATCCTGTTATAATAAATAATATTATGTATTTAAAAAATTTTCCTGGATTAAATATAATATTATGTTTAGTTGATAATAAAAATGAGAATAATATGAAAAATTTAGCGCGTTTATTCGAAAATTCTTTTGATTTAATTGATACCGATGAAATAAGAATATACCCTGATGCACAAACTTGTAATACAATATTAAAAGATGGAGGGAAATGTAAAAGAGTTCCTGAAATTTTAAAATCGGATTTTATTAAAATATTCGGTAATCAAATTAAGAATAATAATAATGAGCCTTATTATAACAAGAACCTGATGCCATTATATTTTCAAAAAAAAAGTTCTAAACAAACTTTAGTATGTTCTAACAATAAAACTTTATGTAGTATACAAGGTGGTTCTAAAAAAACAAAAAAGAATATTATAATAAATAATAAATGTTTAGTTAAAAAATCTACCTTAAACCCATTACCACTTTCATATTTTAAAAATACAGGCAATACTATTTTTAATAATTTAACTGAAAATACTAAAAAATCAATTAAAATATGTATTTCTATATTACAAACATTTCCATTTTGTATTATAGATAAAAAGAATACAAAAATAAATAATTCAAATACTCATTATAATTTTCAAATTCTAAAAAATATTTTTAAAAATAATTCATTTAATAAAACTGAAAAAAAAAGAAGAATTATATCTTCTCTAATTAATATGGCTTGGCAATATATAACAACAATGAATGCTGATATAGGTGTATTACAAACATTAACACCTTATTGTGAAATTAAAACCTGCCGACCAATTAAAGCAGAATATAAATATTATAAAACAATTCATTATTTAAATTAACATATTATAATTATTAATATTTATTATATTTTAATTTTTTATTTACTTTTATAAAAAAATATACATACTCCAGAAACAGTTTACATCACATACAAACTTTTATTGATTATTTTAGTTAAGTTTTTTCTAAAAACTTAGTTTTAGTTAAGTTTTTTCTAAAAACTTATTTTCTAAAAACTTATTCTGGGTATATAGTTTAAACTAATTTTAATTTACTTTTATAAAAAAATATATAGTCTCCAGAAACATTTTTACATATTTCATATAAAACTTATTTGCGTTCGGTAAGATTT
>Ga0209534_10005670_pt1 | contig 11040 bp, 9 predicted proteins | sample COG_07_FD_184751 | JGI IMG/M metagenome (GOLD analysis project Ga0209534, IMG submission 184751) | Pelagic Microbial community sample from North Sea - COGITO 998_met_07 (SPAdes) (version 2) | ecosystem: Environmental > Aquatic > Marine > Neritic zone/Coastal water | place: Helgoland, sampling... | reverse complement strand
CGCTCCTAAAACTTGAACCTCTTTTGGTGTAAGGTTACCCATTATTTCTGCGGCTTCATCTTCACCAATTAGCATCATTAGAATTGCACATTTTTGTGTGCCGGTTAAACCTTCATAAATTTCTTTTGCATCGGTTTTTTTTACTGCTTCTGCCATAAGAACTTTCCTACTCTCTTACTTGTAAATCTATGAATCTTTTTCGATCATACTCTTAAATACGCTTGATACCCTGCCAGCCTCGTCGCCAACTATCATTCTAATAACAGCAACTTTGTCGTCATATGTATTTGCAGTATCAAGCATTTCTGCTGAAATTGATGATTTTTTAGGCTTTAACTTGGCTTTGATATCTTCAAGTGACTCACCTTCTTGAACCTCAATTTTCTCATCTACATCATTATCTTCATCTAAAGCCACTGAACCAACCCCTGAGGTATAACCTGCTGGAACAAGTACTCTTTTTAGCAGTGGATGTAGAGCTCCAAAAATTACTATTGCTAAAATTAATACAGTTGCTAATTGCTGTGCAAGTTCTTTTATAGATTCATTTTCATACCAAGGTACTATTTCTGCTTCAAGTGCGTCAACAAATGGACTACTAGTGACTGTTACACTATCTCCTCTAGTTTGATCAAAACCAAGAGCTTCTTGGACTAAAGATTTAATTTCTACTAACTTTTCATCACTAAACTTTTCAAATGCAACCGTTCCTTCAGGAGAAACAGATTTCATCTCTCTAATAATAACTGCAGCTTTAATTTTGGTTATTTGACCATACTGAGCAGTTGTTGTTTCAACTTTTCTACTAACTTCATAGTTTTTTACAGAAGTCTGACTTCGTTGTTTAAGGTTAGCTCCGACACCTTTATTTTCAGGGACTTCTTTTTTTAAATCTGGTGCCAAAGGTGGTGCGTTTGACAGAGCTCCTGGGATTCCTCTTGCTTCTGGGTTCGCGCTTTCATCTAATGATGTTTGTTCACTTCTAAGAGCATTACCGTTAGGATCAACAGATTCCTCAGTTATCTCGCTCTTTGTGAAATTCATATCCACATTTACTTCTGCCTTTAAATTTCCTGCACCTACAATTGGTGTTAATAATGAAATAATTCTAGAACGATATATTTCACCTAGCCTCATAGTCTGAGACATTTGTTCGTTAGACGCAGTAGCCGAACCATCACTAGACGGTTTCGATAAAAGTTCACCAAATTGATCAACCACAGTTATATTTTCTGAAGGTAAGTTGGGTACTGAAGACGCAACCAAATGAACAATTGATTGAACTTGCTGCCTTCCGAGTGATCTTCCATTTGATAATTTTACGAAAATTGAAGCAGAAGGGTGTGCAATTTCCCTTGCAAAAACTGTTTTTTCAGGGATAGCAAGATGAACTCTAGCAGAACTAATTCCAGATATGTGGTTTATAGACCTAGATAATTCAGCTTCAAGTGATTGCTTAATCTTTACAGCCTCGACCGAACGACTTGTACCCATAGGCATATCACCTAGGGTGTCATATCCATTTGGCACTGATGAAGGTAAACCTTCTCCTGCAAGAAGCATTCTTGATTCATGGTATTCTGCTACTGGAACAATAACTTCCCCTGTAGTTGGGTTTAAGGAAACATCTACACCATTTTGCTTAAGCGTTTGAATTACAGCAGCTTTTTCACTCTCTGGAAGTGACGCAAATAAAGTTGTCATATCAGATTTCTGCATAGTAAAGAAAACAATTAGCCCTATAAAAGCGACTATAACGCCAAAAATTAAAGGAACAGACTTTTGAACAGCTGGATCAGAAGTTATTTTTCTAACATTCGAAATTGATGTAGAAATACGACTTACTATCCCAGTGTTTTGACTAAGACCAGATAAATTGTTTCCTGTAGTTGCTTCTGCCATTTTCTTATTCCTAAAATATTAAATTAAACGGGCATATTCATTATGTCTTTGTAAGAACTTAAAACTTTATTCCTGACATTGAGTGTCATTTGAAAAGCTATACTTGATATCTGTTGTTGCATTATTACTTTTGTTAGGTCTGTTTCTTTACCTAACTCATAATCTTTAGTTATTTCTGCAGCTTTATTTTGGCTATCAGCAACTGAATTAATTGCGTCATTAATTTTTTTTGAGAAGTCCTCTGCCTTCTCACCTCCAGAAAATGCCTGATTAGCTTTATCTAAGATATTCTGTCTTAAAAGGCTTGAACTTCCTATGCTTTGATTTGAAACCTGCATTGTCTATTCCCCTCTATGTTATTTTGGCAAATGCTAGTTGATCAGCAAATGTATCAATTGAAGAATTATTACTAATATTTAATAATGACTTATCTATCATTATGGAGTTTTCATCTATAATATTGTCTCGGCTTAAAACGAGAGCTCTTTGGAGAGTGTTTTCTAACTCTCTTACATTACCTGGCCAATCATGACCTAATAGTAATTCTCTTGCACCACTAGTCATATAAGGGATCGTATGATTGTCTTTATAATGTTTATTTAAAATCTTAATTGAAATAGGAAGTATATCACCCACTCTCGCTGACAAATTACGTGTTTGAAGAGGAAAAACATTTAGCCTGTAATATAGATCTTCTCTAAATCTTGATTGATTAACCTCAGACGCCATATCTCTGTTAGATGTGGCTAAAACTCTTACATCAACATCAATATCTCTTTGGCCTCCGACAGGAGTAACTTTTCTTTCTTGTAAAACTCTTAATAGTTTGGCCTGTAATGATAATGGCATTTCAGAAATTTCATCTAATAGTAAGGTACCCTTGTCGGCAGCTCTAAAAATACCTTTATTCGCATTTGAAGCTCCTGTAAAAGCACCCTTTTCATGACCAAACAAAATGGCCTCTAACATATTTTCTGGAATGGCGGCACAATTAACAGCTACAAAAGGTTCATCTTTTCTACTTGAATTCTCGTGTAAGTAATTAGCAAGCACTTCTTTACCTGAACCTGTTGGACCATTAATAAATACGGTTACATCTGTGTTGGCCACCCTTTTGGCTAAGGATAAAAGTTCATAAGTTTTGATGTCACCAGCAGAGAAAGATATATTTGGACAACACATGTTAAAAATTAATTCCAAAGAATATTGATCTGTAAAATCTGAAATTGATACCCTTCTTACCGCTCCACCTAATTCTTGTTCTATATCAATACCATTAACAGAACTATCTTCGCTAATGATAATTATTTTCGATAATTTAGCTTGCCTAGCAATTGCTACTAATTTTGAGGATCCTCCAACTTCTTTTTCAAAGATGTCTGAACAAACAACGGTATCTGCCTGATACCCAACTAAATCTATACCCAGAAAATTAGGTTTTGAGTTGTCACTGCCAGCCTTAATAACTGTAATGTCTCTACTTTCTAAAATGTCACTTAAATTATTAGCTATCTTTAGATTACTATTTACAACTATAACTTGGCTCATAAAAAAACTCCTAAATTTCTGTATAAAAGCAGAAGCAAGAAGCTTGCCAATTAAATCTAATAATTAAATTTTCCTTAGTGATAAAGATACTAAGTTAATTTTTTTTAATGAATAGTATTGATTTTTTTTCCCAAACGTCATTATTATGACAAATAAATTATTTTTTTTCAATAATTTGACAGGGCCTTCACATGAATTTGGTAGATAACTCCATGAGTAACAATAGTTTAAATAATCCGGTCAATGACATTCTAAATGAAATGATTAACGGCGAGAGCTCTACTACAAAATCAATGAAAAATCTAATAGCTATGGTTTCACAGTCAGATAGTACGGCGTTAATTCTAGGAGAAACGGGAACAGGAAAAGATGTAGTAGCCCAAGCAATTCATAAATGTTCTAGAAAAAAAGGTCCTTTTGTTACAGTCAATTGCGCTGCTATTCCGTCTGAATTATTAGAATCTGAACTTTTTGGTCATGAAAAAGGATCTTTTACAGGTGCCGATAAACAAAGAAAAGGTAGATTTGAACAATCAAGTGGAGGTTCACTTTTTTTAGATGAAATTGGTGACATGCCGCTACCGCTTCAAGCCAAACTATTAAGAGCCATCGAGAATAAATCAATACAAAGGGTTGGGGGATCAGAAGACATAAAGATTGATTTACGTTTAATTTGTGCAACTCATAGAGACCTTGAAAAGAAGGTTGAAAGTGGTGATTTCAGAGCGGATCTTTTTTTTAGAATAAATGTTTTACCTATTAATGTGCCATCATTGGCAGAACGAAGAGAAGATATTCCAGTCTTACAACAGATACTTTTAAAAAAAATGAATATTAATAAATCTGTTGAACCATTTTTTACACCCGACGCAATAACAGCACTTTGTAAACATAATTGGCCTGGTAACGTTCGTGAACTAAAGAATGTCATTGAAAGAGCTTGCATAATTTTCCCTGGCAAAGAAATATCAAGTTCTAATGTTTATGAAAATTTACTTAGATTAAAAGTCCCTACAATTGCTGAAGAACAAGACGCCTTATGGGAAATGACATCTGATTTAGATGATATTAACACTTTAGAAAATGGAGATATAACAAGCAATCCAGAAGATTATTTGCCACATCCGAAAAATTATAAAAATTGGTTTTCTTTTTATGATGAAATTGATTTAAGAAGACATTTACAAGACGTAGAGATTGTTCTTATAGAAGAAGCACTTGATATAACTAATAACAAGGTAGCTCTGGCTGCAGACAAATTAAAACTTAGGAGAACTACCTTAATTGAAAAAATGAAAAAATACTCAATCAGTGTTAATCAAAATAATTTTTAATCAATTAACCTTAAGAAAACTTCTCCACTCGCGTTGGCCTGCGCAAGTATTGAAGAGGCTGCTTTTGTCATGATTTGAGCTTTAGTCAATCTAGCTGTTTCAAGAGCAAAATCAGCATCCTCTATCTTAGATAATCTTGATGTAGAATTAATTTTGGCATCCAGCAAATAATTTAACCTATGATCAATTGCATTTTCACTTGCGCCAAATTTAGCTCTTGTATTGGCAATAGTATCAATTGCTGTATCTATTGAAGTCAGTGCCGATGTAGCGTTTGAGGAACTCGACACAGAAATAATAGACCCAGGAATTGAAGAACTACTTGAAGCTTGTGCTTGAAATCCAAGTTCACCGACATCATCTCCAGATAATTTAATTACATCTCCAGCAGTATGGGTTAACAATAATTGTCCTTTAAACGTTACTGAACTGCTGACTGCGATTGTAGCGCCAGTAGCATCAGTATGAGCGTCAAAAAAAACTCCAGCTGTTCCTGCATGATTTATTACAATATCAGCACCACTCGCGCTTGTTAGTAAAAATTCTCCATTAGAGTTAGTTGAAGCCACAATATCTCCAATTGAAGCATTATTTATGGCTGTTATAGTATCCGCTTCATTCGAGACGCTTGAAAAATTTATAGCATTACCGTTTATACTTATATTTGATGCTGCAGCAGAAGCTTCTGAAAAATTTAATGTAAGAGTAACAATATTACTTCCTGATGCTGTAACATTAGTTAAGGATGAAACAGTATTAATCGCAATTGCTTTGGATGCTGCTGACGAACTATCAGAAGCACCAATATCTATATCATTGATTTTAATATCATGGGATGCTGTGAGGGCATTAGTTGAAACTAAGTCTGATCGAATAACGGTGCTAGAGTCAACCTCATTAAATCCAAATCTTGCCAAGTCATCTATATTACCACTGTTGGATGCATATCCATTAGCTTTAGTCATAGCCTCTATTTTAACAAAAGACCCATCTACATTTACAAGTTTTATATAACCTAAATAAGTGCCTGCCGTAAAACCTGCATCAGTTGGAGCATTTCCACCTATCACTATATCGTTTCCAGTGGTATTTGACAAAGTAATTGTATTATCTGAATTTAATGAAGCTGTTACACCTGCAGCTTCTTGATTAATTTCAGTTACTAAATTTTCTAAACTAGTTTGTATAGATATTACATTAGTATTGATTGTAAAAGTGTTACTCATAGTTAATGAACTTTTAGCGGCTGAAGTTAGTTTATTAAAACCTGTAGCAGTAGCACCATGATTATTGGAGTTAGCATTGATAGCCGTAACTAATGCAGTTGCAGTATTATTACCTGATGTTAAATCAGATGATAATGTTGCTGCAAGTGCATTTTGGCTGTTAATTTTAATATCGCTGGCAGCTAAGTTAGTACTATAGTTAAATCCCGTTACCCTGCCACTAGTGAATTCTTTAACCCCCGATGCTCCTGATAATCCCAAGGCAGTACTATCGGACTTAACTAAATTGATAGAAATATTATCTTCCTTATTTTCCCCAACTAAAAAACTCACACTATCTTTAGAACCATCTAATAATTTAATAGCGTTAAAATTTATTAATTTTGTTAATGCGTCTATTTCATTTAAATATGCGTCTATTTCAACTTGCAATGTATTTCTGTCAGCTGTTGTCAAGGTTGTATTTCCTCCCTGAACAGCAAGTTCACGAACACGAGCTAGTAAATTATTAATTGAACTTAGACCACTATCTGCTGTTTGAGTTAATATTTTCCCTTCAGCTCCGTTAGATATAGCTTTTCCCAATGACAAGACTTGGGTATTTAATCTAGAAATTGGTCCAACTGAAGATGGATCATCAGAAGCATTATTGACTCTTTTTCCAGAAGATAGTCTTTGCGTACTTTCAGTTATGTCTTTTATTTGATTAGACATATTTCTTTGGATAAATTGAGAAGCTGTTAAATTTCCAATACTAAGCATAAAAAAAATCCCTCCACGAATTTTAATAAGAATACGGCAGTAGTTACGACCAGAAACTCAATTTGTTTAATAATTTTAGAAAAAAAAATTATAATTGAAGAGATTTTGTTATTTAGTGAAGGAATATGCTTTTAATCTTTTATTAAATTTATTGTGATTTTCAGAGAGTTTTATTAGTTTTTCTTGAGCTATTTTTATATTTTCAACATTATTTTCTACTATTTTTCCAATTCTTTTTTTAATGTTGTTTTTAGGAATTTCACTTTCCCTAATTCTTTCTATTAATGCTCTACGTTGAGCATCAATAAAAGAAATTTGAGAGAAATCATTATGATAAATTAAATCAGAAATTTTTTTTGATAGGTTTTCTAATAAATCTAAATCCTTTTTAAGGTTATCCATCTTATCTCTCTAAAGATGGTATTTCTTCCCATCCTTCCATTATTTGTTTTACAACATCAATGGCTTTTATAATCCCATCTTCAATTTGTTGACTGAAACCTTTTATTATTTGTTGACGACAATATTCATATAATTGAAATAAATTATTTGCAATCTCTAGAGCTTTATCAAAATCCAAACTAGTTTGAAGACCATAAATAATAGATAATGATTTACTTAAATTTTTGGATTTATGAAGAGCTTTTTTTTCTTCTAAAGCTTTGTTTACTAAAAATTGATCATGTTTTCTTTTCCTATTATCTTGGATGTCAAAAACAATTTTTTGCATTGAATTCACCAATTCCTTCATCAAAGTTCTTACTACTTCGTGTGAAGATTTAACTTCATTCGATGACTGTTGTGTTTTTTTATATGCATTAATATATTGGTTATTTGTCATAACAAAATTCATCTATAAATAATTAAGTGTCAAAAATTTGATTTTTCTTAGTTTTTATGTTTAATTTAAACAATGATTGTTAATAATACACTGAACCCATATTCAATTAGCGAAATTCATGCTTCTAAACCATTAAGGAATGAAAGCACTAGTCTATCTGCAAACAGCATGCCAACAAACAATAGAGTAGTTTCTGAGACTGGTGTAACTAAAAGAGCCCTAAATAATACACCACCAAATTTTATTAGACATGTGTATATTAATAATCAATCGGCTAGTAATGGTTCACTCACAGAGAGTTATATTAGATCTAGAGCATCTTTTTCACCTTCATATTTTCACAATGAAATTTTAACTAGATATAATATGGTAAGTATGGCTACGATCAATCTTTCCCAATTAAAAAAGTCATTTGATATTTTAGCGTAAGTTAAAACCTTAAATTTGGCATGACAATTGCAGAAATCTCCCGAGAAAATAATTTGGAGATTAAAATGCCAACAGTAAGTTCTAACAGTGCTGCAATGTTTGCACTTAATAAGATGAACGCAACAGAGCGGGATATGACTACTGCTATGGAACGTTTATCATCTGGTAAACGAATAAATCATGCAGGTGATGACGCAGCTGGTGCAGCAATTGCTGATAGAATGACCGCTCAAATTAAAGGATTAGAACAATCTGTAAGAAATGCCGGTGATGTAATTTCAATGGCACAAGTTACTGAAGGTGCCTTAGATGAATCTTCGTCAATACTTCAAAGAATAAGAGAACTCGCAATTCAATCTGCTTCAGATGTTATGAATGCAGAAGAACGTTCTTATTTAGATGCAGAAGTCATTCAAATGCTGGCAGAATTAGATCGAGTTACTAGAGATACTACTTTTAACGAAATTGCTGTTTTAGATGGGTCTTTTGCAGATAGACGTTTTCAAATTGGAACTCATGAACGAGAGTTTGCGCAACTTTCAATATCATCCATGAGGTTAGATAGTCTGGGAGCTTACAAAGCCAAATCTCAAGGCAACGAAACAACTGATATAGCAAATAGTGCTGTTGATAATGCCAATCTAGCACTCAATGCATATGCTGTAGATAGTACAAGCGAAAGTAACCTTATTCAATCTGAAAGTTTTACCATACATGGAATTTTAGGAAGTTCATCTGTTACTGCCGCTGCTGGTTCAACTGTTAGAGATATAGCAACATCTGTGAATGCTGTTTTCGATGCAACGGGAGTTAGTGCCATTGCATCTACACAACTAAAACTAGAAGCAAAAACATTAGATGATGCCTATAATGGACAAAGTAGTATATCCTTTAGTATTCAAGGAAAAAATACAACTGCAACTACCGTTTCTGCTAATATTACATTAAATCATGTTAAGACTAGTTCTGTATTGTCTGATTTAAGAGATTCAATTAACAATTTTACTACAAATACTGGTGTATCCGCAACCCTATCAACTGACAAGTCTTCAATTATATTAGTCCAAAATGAAGGTTATGATATTAAAATAGGTGACGTTAACTTTGATGGTGATACAGTTTCAACTGGAGCAAGAAGATCACTGCTAGTAACAAGTTTGGATAATGATGAATTGGTTGCCGGTGACGCCGTAAGTTTAGGTGATACAAATGTTACTGGAACTGACGCCGACGGGATTTCAACTACAGGTGGTAGTGGGTCAGCTGCTGCTCTTACACTTAATGGCGCACTGATATCTACAGCTGCAGACCCAGACGGCCTTGTAACTACATTTGATGCATCATCTAACGGGACAACAGCTATAACTGAAAATGGAGCTCTTGCATCATCTACTACTTTAAATTCGAGAATTAGTATTACTCATGGATCAGATGTAGATTCTAATTATACTATTGTAGGGTTAGATGCTTATGGAAACACAATACAAGAAGTCATTGCTGTGACAGATACCAGTGCAACTTTAAGTACTAATACTTACGCTTCAGTTACTTCTATTACCCCTAGTGGAAATGGACCTTCTGCTGTAACAGTTGGTGTTGTAGCAACTGTTGCAAATAAAAATGCATTAGTAACAATAACAAGTGCTTCTGGGGATGAATCTGGAAAAACGTTTACAGTTGTAGGTAAAGCTATGGATGGAACTGATTTAACAGAAGTAATTACCGGTCCTGCAGCAAATGCAACAGTGACAGGAAGACAAATTTTTAGAGATATTTATTCAATTACTCCATCTACAACATTAACTGGCAATGTAACAGCCGGTACTAAAGGTGCAGATTCTGTGATTGTTACTGGACAATTAGAAATGTCATCAAGTAATAGCTTTACACTTGTCGGTGAAGATGGAAAAGGATTGTTTGATGCATCCCCAGGAGCTGCAACATTAGATAAATTATCAGGTGTAAATGTAAGAACAAGGCAGTCTTCAATCGATGCATTGCGAGTTTTAGATAGATCTTTAGACAGAATTCACAAAGAGAGAGCCAAATTAGGTGCTTTAATGAGTAGAATGGAAAAGGCAATTGATAATTTATCAAATGTTGCTCTGAATACAAATGCATCTAGAGGTAGAATAGAGGATGCTGATTTTGCTAAAGAGTCAGCAAGACTTACAAAAGCTCAGATATTACAACAATCTGCAATGGCGATGATTGCACAAGCAGGAAAAGCACAACAAAATGTGCTCCAATTATTACAGAATTAAATTATTAATTAAATAAAAAAAAAGGCCACCCAAAGGTGGCCTTTTTCTCTTAATCTCTCCAAATTATCCTTGAAGAAGAGCTAATAAATTTTGTTTAGACGCATTTGCCTGAGCTAACATTGACGTTGCAGCTTGTGACAAAATCTGACTTTTAGTCATTTTTGATGTCTCTGAAGCAAAATCAGCGTCTTGTATTCTTGATTTTGCAGCTTCAGTATTAACTTTTAATGTTGTTAAGTTATTGATTGATGCATCTATTCTGTTCTCAACAGCACCAAAAGAAGATCTGAATAAAGATAACTTATCCATAGCTTTGTCAATTTTGGCGAGTGAAGATGTCGCATCTGTTATGGTCTTAACAGCAACACCCTGACTAGACACCTCAAAAGACTGACTTTGATTTTGAACTCCAAGCTTGTCAAGAATAGTATTAGTCGCGCCATTTTCAGCGATAAGCGAAGTATGATCTTTACCTACAGCTTCAATTTTTATTGGAGAGTTGTTTGCATTAGATAATGATAACATACCCTTAGATTCAATCCTGTCGCCAACTTGGTAAGTACCAATTTGTACACCGGAGCTCTGCATTGCTGCATCAGTAGTAATACTGGTCACGGTATGGAAAGCAGTTGAGCCATGAACTTCACCGTCATTAACATTCAAGTTGATAACTTCACTTATGGTTGAGCCAAAAGCATCTGTTCCAACAACTGTAAAGTTTACATTACTACTTG
>Ga0209534_10005668_pt1 | contig 11044 bp, 10 predicted proteins | sample COG_07_FD_184751 | JGI IMG/M metagenome (GOLD analysis project Ga0209534, IMG submission 184751) | Pelagic Microbial community sample from North Sea - COGITO 998_met_07 (SPAdes) (version 2) | ecosystem: Environmental > Aquatic > Marine > Neritic zone/Coastal water | place: Helgoland, sampling... | reverse complement strand
TAATCTTATGCGATGTTACTTACCTTGTAAATACAGAAAACATTTTATTAAAGTTGATGATAAGAAACTTGTTACAATAATTAGACAGATGATTAAAATTTATGGATACAATATAGTATCAAGTGAGAAGTATAGTAATGGTAAAAAGTTCCTGAGTTATAGATTACAAAAGTTTCATAATGTTGAAAAAAAAAAGAAAATAAATAATATTTTAAGATTTGATTGAAAGAAAAATATAATCTAAATTATATAAATGAATAATAATTCTACAAATAATTTACAAAAAAAATTAGAAAACATTTTGAGAGAAGTGGAAAATGTTAATAATGGAGTTAATAATAATTCAAATTACCCAAAAAATAATAAAGTTAATAACACAAACACAAGAAAGAATGGAACTACTGCAAGAAACAATAGAACTACTGCAAGAAAGAATGGAACTACTGCAAGAAACAATAGAACTACTACAAGAAAGAATGGAAATAATACAGGAAACAATGTAACTACTACAATAAACAATAGAAATAATACAGGAAACAATAAAACTACTGCAAGAAACAATAGAACTACTGAAAGAAGGAATGGAAATAATACAGGAAATAATGTAACAACTACAAGAAATAATGAAACTACTACGGGAACAAATAACAATAATACAGGAACAAATTCTGTAAATAATAATAATGTTATGACAAATAATAATAATGTTATGACAAATAATAATAATGTTATGACAAATAATAATAATGTTATGACAAATAATAATAATGTTATGACAAATAATAATAGTAATAAAAAAATTAATTTAATTACATTAAATGATAAACAAGAAGAGGTTGTGAATACAAATGAATATAATAATTCACAAATGAATACATCAAAAAATCACTTTTTCATTGGTTATAAATTAAGTAATAATTTCAGTAATAAATTAAAGAAATTACAAAATGATTTATTGAACTATTTTAATAAAAAAGAAAAAATAAATGGAGTAAAGAAAGTAAGAACATTTCACGTAAGATTTGTATATTTGGGATACTTAGAATATTCAATAGCGCTTAAATTTTATAATTATTTATTACCATTATTAAAGGCTATATCTCAAAAATTTGGACCATTAGAATGTGATATTGATAGATTAGCATTGAAAAATTCATCAACACCAAAAATTATATTGAAATTTTCAAATAAATATTTAGAATTAATAAAAGATTATTTAAGAGTAAATGGAACTGATAAAATTTTTGAAGGAGGTGACGGTTCAAAAAAGAGTTCTGATTCACATATTAATATTCTATCATTCTCTAAAAAGGATAATGATACACCTGAAATTAAAGAAAATTTAAAAAAATTCACATTTAATGTTAAACCACCTAAATTTACAATTCACGCGATTGATTTATTAAAAGGTGAAACAATTGTAAGAAGAAAAGGACAACCATCAAAGAGTGATGAGATGTTTGTTGAAAGAATTAATGATTTAAAACTTGATTTTACTGGATCAAAGAACTAAGATCAACCCCTTCCATTGAAGAAGATAATTTATCATTTGCATTTTCATATTCAGTATATATATAATCTATCCTTTCAGTATTATTTTTTAACTCTTCCTGTATTAAACCAAATTCTTTCGATAATTCATCATATTTATCATTTAATGTATTAACAGATGACATTAAATTATTAACAGTTGTTCCTATTATTTCAGTTGATGTTGGACAATTACTTTCACATTTTTCTTCATTAGTTTCCCCACTACTAATTGAAGTTGTTGTTTCTAAACCTTCAATATTTTGATGATTGAAAAAATAATTAATAGTAATTATGATTATAAGTAAAATAAATAAATATTTCAACATATTTATATATTTATAATAATATATTTTTGAATATCCTAATATTCTAATATCTTAATAAGATTTTCATTCTTTTTCATTTCATTATATTTATTTAAATATATCTGGGTTATTAATCCATTTATATTTGATTTTATATAATACTTCACATTATCTTTATTTTTAACTTTACATATTCTTTCCCCAAACTTTATATTTTGATTAAGTTTTATATATATCTTCAATATATTTATATCTTCATTACATTTTATTGAATGTATATTTAATAAATTATTTTTTGTATTATCATTACTTGTTATAAACTCTTTCTCATATTTCTTATAATTATTTAATTTAATCTTTTTTTCTTTAACAAAATTCTCATAATTATCATTAAAATATTTTTTATAATTATTTATATCAAATAAATTTTCAGTTACATCTATTATGTAATTGCCTAAAATATAATGGTTATAAATAGAATTGAATTTTTCATTTTCAATTAATTCAAATTCCAATATATCAAAATAATTAAATACACTCTCTCCCTCTTTATTAAACACTGGTAATGTTTTACAAAAAATATTATTTTCCTCATTTTTGTTTTTATGAATATTTATAAAAAAATTACCTAAACATATTGAACCATTCTCTATATTCTCACGTATATCCCTTTCTATCATATATAATCTATTAGATGGATATAAAGGTATAATTGAATAGAATTCACCTTCAACAGATCTATTTTCTATTACAATAAATTTTGCTTTTTTAAAAAATTCACATAATTCATTTTCATCTTTTAATTGATTTATTCTCAAAAATGTATTCAAATATTTTTTGTCAGAAAAATACTTTTTACTTAACACAATCGGTAATTTTAAAACTTTATTTTTACAAATACCAATTGAGTTTATTTTATCTTGACATTTATCAAACCTTTCTGTTATATAATCTATTTTAACACCATTTAACTTTATTATAAAAAAATCATAACCATTTATTACATCTATCTCTTCATCTTTTAATATTTCATTTAAATTTTTTTGTATAAAAGCCAATTCAATATAATTATTATCATTAATATCCTTTTTTCTTTTATTAAAAATAACAATTAAATATTCATCACCTAATTGTCTTATCTGTATATTCATCATCCAATTCTTTTCGAATCTATTTAAATAAACTAACTTTGTTTTTTCAATATTAGTTAAATAATTTATATTAAAAAATGTTTTAACTTCTTTATTCTCTTCAAAAAATAATTCAACACATTTTTTTTTATTACAAGCATATTCTAAACTTACCTCATTAAAACCAATTTCATAATTCTTATTTAAATAATTTAATTGCCAAGTATCAATATCTATTAAATTTAATATAGCATAACCCTCATAATAATTATAATTTGTTGAATTAACTATTAATAATCCTAAATTATTAATTAATATAGTTCCTCTTGGATATTTATAATATTTTATACTTTTTTTTATTTTAAAAATATTCTCAAAATGTGATATAAATCTTTTATTAATCAATAAAATTATATTATCATTCTTTTTTTTTATTAACCATCTGTTTTTAAAAATAAAATTATTTACATTATCATTTAAATAATCATTGAAACCAGATTTAATAACATTTAATTTTAACCTTTTTTTTAACTTTGGTATTAAATTTTTATCTAACGTAAATTTATTATTATTGCAAATTCTATCATATAAATTAAATAAAATAATTTTTCCCCTCCTTATTTTATCTTGATTATTAATATTCTTATTATGAATTTTAAAACCACCTTTTATAGATATATAATTTAAATTGTAATCTGTTGTCCTTTTTATTGATAATAAATCTCCATTTTTTATTTCAATCATTTTATAAAAATCTATTTCAATATTATTATTTTCACGAATCAATTTAATAATTACATTTTCACTTCCAGTAATAGATATAAAAGTTTTATTATAAAAAAGTATTTTAATATTATTATCTTTTATTTCCAAAACAAAATCATTTATATTATTTTTTAAAATATAATTGCCTAATCTACTATTTACATTATCTAATATAGTAAATTTATAATTATTATTTTTTATAAAAGATTTAAATGAATAATTATCATTTGTTGAATTAATAATTTTCATTAAAAAAATATCTTTCTCATTAAATATGTTATGAATAAAAAGATAATCATTTATATGTTTTGTTTTATTCAAAATCAATTCCTTAAAAAAAATATTTTCTGTATTTTGCACCAACCTCAAAAAATCATCTTTTATATTTTCACTTTTAATCATTTTTTTTAAATGTGTTAATTTATTTTTATAAATACTTGTTTGTTTCTTGAATTCATAAAATGGTAAAAAATTATTATAATTAAAATTTAATTCATTTATCATTAGATATTCTGTTTCATAACTATCATTCAATTCAATTTTATTTAAAAAAAATAAATCAAATAAATCTATTTTATACATCTGTTTAATTAGATTTCTATCATAAAATAATAAACTATCAATATCTGTTATTTTATTAAAAAAAATGTAATCGTTAGACAGAATAAATTCAATATAACCGAATTTCAAATGAAAATATTTTACAATATTTTTTACATCATTTTCTATAATTTTATATTTATCGTCATCTAAATTACAACTTTTAATAAAAATATTATGTTCCATAAAAACATACAAAACTTCAAATATATTAAGTATTTTCATTTCATTATTATAATTAATAAAATTTACTATTATCTTTCTTGACTTATCAAAAAATTCTTCTAAATATAAATTATTATCATAATTAAAATATTTAATAAAATTTTCTATGAAAACTTTATAAGTTACTAATTCTCTTGAATTATTTATTTTTTGTAAAATTATATTATTACTTTTCAATAACAAAGGATATTCTAATTCAAATCCTGCTATTAATAAATTATTATAATCAATTAAATTATTTGTCTTTCTAAAAATAGGTATATTTAATCTTGTTTTAATACTATACCTAATCATTTTTTCATCTTTAAAGAATATTTCATTATTTAATACAGAAATATTATTCATTTTACATTCATTATATAAATATTTATATGAACTATCGAGTATATAAATATAATTTATTTGATTTTTTTTCATAAAAGATATAATTTTTTTAGTTATATATTTTAAATCTTTTACATTTATATTTTCAAGATAGTATGGTTCAATATTTAAATTTTTAAAATAATTTGATAAAATATTAATTTTTTTAATATCACCATATAAATATATTTTGTCATCTTTTTTTATCCTATTATTAATTTCAAATCTATTATTTTTTACATTAATCACATCCATAAATATAATTTAATCTAATATATCTTTTAAACAATTTTGAAGATTTTTTTTAATAAATATCTCAATATTAGATTTAAACATAAATGGTGATAATAATTTATAAATTGTTTTTAGAATTGATTTATCTTTTATTATATTAATACTTTCTACAATAAATTCAAGTAAATTTTTATTCTTTTTGAAATAATCCATTTCATTCTTCATCATCTTAAATAAATGTTTTTTTATTACTTCAATATCAATTATTAAAGTAATTTTTGTATTTAATTCCTTGTATTTATCATTATATAATTTTAATAAATCAGTTCTATAATTTAAAAATTTTTTATTATAATCAGGTGATTTTATCTTAACTAATAAAATAATTTTTTTATTTGAATTGAATAATTCGGTAATATCATATAAATCTCCTGTTATAAGTTTTAACATATATTAAATATATAAATTAAATATATACTTTTTTAACACAGAAAAATATTAAGTTTTTATTATATTTTTATTAATTTTCCTCTTTTCTTCTCAAACTCTTTATTATGAGAGATAAAAATACCAATTTTTTTATTCTTTTTCAAAAAGTTTAAAATATAATCATTTATTTTTGTAGCAGTTTCTTTATCTAATGCTGATAGACATTCATCAAATATATAAACATCTCGATGACTATTATATAAAGTTCTTGCTATTAATACTCTCTGTTTCTGTCCATGTGACAATTCAGTTCCTAATTTATTAATATTTTGGATTTTTAATAATTTAATTAATCTATTAAATTTCTTTTTATCAAATTTCATATCCATTATTATATTATCTTTTATAGATGTATCAAAAAGTATAATATTCTGTGGAACAACAGAAATACAATTTCTTAAAGAGACCAAATCAATATCCTTAATATTTATATCATTAATTAATATTTCTCCACCATTTACATCATATAATCTACATATTAAATTTATTAATGTACTCTTACCTTTTCCTGAATCACCATTTAATGAAATAATATCACCTGATTTAATTATTAAATTAAAATTATGTAATACACCTCTTCCATCTCCAAATGAATAATTGACATTCTTGAATTCTATCTTATTTATTTTTTTTATTTTTATATTTTTACTATTCTTTGGTTCTAATAACCAAACAGGACAAATCTTTTGTATATTTCTCACATTTTGATATTTATCTACTAAAATACCACTTAAATTCTCTATGTAACGTGACATTTGGAAAACTTGTAAAATTAAAAATACACGAATACTTATTTCCATATCTTTTTTACTAATTATAAAATATAAATTCATAATAACTGTTATTAAAAATATTATAGAAGGTCCTTTGTAAATGTAGAAATCCATATCTTTGAATTCTTTTAATGCTTCGGACTTATTCTCAAAAGTCTTTTTCAAACTTTTATATGTTGGGTATTCAAGTGAATTATATTTTATATTCCATATATTCAGCATTACATTTTGAAATTTACTGTCAAACTCGTGAAGTTTTGTTGTATAATTCAACCATTTTTTATCTAATTCTCTTATTACAATTTTCAAATAAATAAAAATAAATATTAATGTGAATATTATTACAGCAGATATTGTAGGTAAATATTTAAAAAAGATTATTATTGAAATTATAATCATTAAAATTCTCCAAAAAAATGAAAAGTACATTGACTCTGTAAAATATCTTATATGTGTAACTGTATCATTTACTTTTGTTATAACTACTTCATTATGTTCTTTAACTTTATTAAAATCAGCATTGAAGAATATATTCATAAAACGTGAAAAGAATGAATTACTATAATCATAAACCTGATTATTAATATTTATATCCAAAAAATAATTTATTATATATCCTGATATAGCGAGACATACATAGAAAAATAGATACAATATTTTCTGTTTATCTACTATCTTACCTACTAAAAAACTATTTAATGTTTGTACTCCTGCCATATACAATGAGAAAAATGTGATAATTAATATTCCTTTTTTATTATTTAATGAATTTAATAAAATATCTTGAAAGCAATCATCCATAATATATTTTTATAGATTTTTATAAAAATATATTTTCTAATTTGATTAAGTAATTTCATTTATTATATTATTTACTAATTATTATTTGATATTCTTCAACTAAAATAACACTTACCTTTTACACATTCGCAATATGTAACACCATCTACACAATTTACATTTTTTCTACAATCAAAATCATTTTTACATTGTTTATTATCACCTCTCAAATATACATCTTTTGTTTCACTTAATGTAACAAATATTGTTAAAATAATTATTAAGAATAATTTCATTTACATTTACAATTACAAATGATTTTTTAAGTTGAATAAATTATTTATATGTATCTCAATAATAAATTATTTATATGTATCTCAATAATAAATTATTTATATGTATCTCAATAATAAATTATTTATATGTATCTCAATAATATATTTTATATGAAATCTAAAATGAATAACAAGAAAAAAACTGAAATAAAATCTAATAAAAAAATAAAAATACATTTAATTCTTCCAGGCGGTGGTGTAAGAGGCTCTTATCAAGGCGGTTTTTTATATGTTTTAATGAATTTTTTTAGTGAATGTTTTGAATTTGTTAAAATTGACAGCACGTCAGTAGGTGCTTTAAACGGTACTGGTTTATGTTTAGGTATGTATAAAGATTTAAAAGATTTTTGGTTAAATTTTAATTCTATAAATGATATTTTCAATTCACATTCAAATATACCATTAATAGGGACATTAGTAAATGCTTATTCAAGTTATTATAATATGGGTTTAACTAAAAATATAAAATTAGAAAAATATATTGAAGAATTCTTTGAGAAGGCAACACAAAATGAATTGGACAAAATAGATATCGTTGTAACTAATTTATCATCATCTAGATATGAATATATTAATGGTGCAACTGATAATTTTAAATCATATCTCAAAGCGTCTGCTTCACCTTGGATTTTAACAAAACCAACTGTTATATCAAATGTTTCATATACAGACGGTGCTTTACTACAACAATTTCCTTTGAAAAATATAGGTAATATTAATTGTGATTTTATTATGATCGTTGGTGTTGATAGTGAATATTTTAAATACATGTATTCTGACATTGGAAATAACCTTTTTAATTATATAAATAAAGTTCTTGATGTTTTATATTTACAATGTAATCTAAATGATTATATGAAAATTATGGATTTGGAAAACAAAAAATTATTTAATAGTAAAGTTTATGTTGCAAAATATAATTTAGATTTTTCTCCATTAGATTTTAATCAACTAAATATAAATATTGGTTTGAATCAAGGTAAAATAGAAGCACTTAAATTTATACTTGAAAATATTGATTTAAAAAAATTTTACAAACCTTCCTCTTATTTGAATATTGATTTTTAGAAAGACGTTTATATTTTCTTTTATAATTATTTGTAAAAATATATGGTTAAGAAACTTATTATTTATTCCATACCAAAATGTGGAACACATTTCTTGTCACAAATTGTAGCACTTTTAATTGACAGAAATTGTAATATTTATGATAAAGAAGAATTATACAAATACGTAACACATTTTACTAATATATCACAAATTAATAGACCATTTTTTGCGACCCATCCTTGTTATTTATCATATGATAAAATAAAATTACTACCACATAAAAAAATTTTCATTGTAAGAGATCCACTTGATAAAACTATTTCCAGATATTTTTACAGAGTTTATTATAGAGCAAATAAGCAAAAATTAGCAATGATTAATAAAAACTTAAATGGAGATATTTTTAGGTATTGTTTGAAGAATTTGAAAATATATTGTAATGAGATAGTCACTCATATGAAAATGTCAAAGAGAATTCCAGGATCTGTACTTTTTGATTATGGAACAGTGTTAAATGATAAAAAGAAATTTATAAGAATAATGGCGGAAATGTTAGAAGTTCCTATAACAGATGAATTGATTGATTTCATCTCTGATAAAACTGATATTAAGAAATGTTCCGAGTACGAAAGTAAATTTAGAAGTTTCAATGTTGGTGCTGTTCAAAATGGCTTATTTTTCAGACAAGGTGGTTCAAAGAATTATGAGAAATACTTAACCATCCAGCAGATAGAAAGATTAAAAAGAGAAATACCACAATATTTACATAATATTTATAAATTTTAATTTATTCATAGAATTTTGTTAATAGGATTTTATAAATCATTCTTCTTTATTCAAATCATCAAAATAAATATAATAATTTTTCCTATTTCTATTTATTTTCAAGTAATAATCTTTCAATTCTACTTTTTCACCACGCGTCATAAATTGTATTCCTTCTTCTATCTCATTTACAAATAGTTTATAACCAAAACTATTAAAATATAAGTTCATTATCTGTAATCTTTCACCTTTCATCTCTTCTAAAAGGACAACTTCACCATAACGTAACTTACATCCTGCAATGAAAATATTCAAAAGTTGTTTGAATGTGAATTCGTCTATCTCTTCTTCGCTTGTTAAATGTGAGTAATCTAACGTTAATCTCAATGAATTCGCTCCTTTTGGACTGTTTTCAAATACCAAATATATAAAATCCATAATATCTCCACACTCTTGGTTCATTATCAATATATGAGAAAGTTATTTAATATATATTACGCGTTTCCTTTTTTTTTTATAAAAAAAAAATTGAAAAAAATAAAATTAAGGATAGTTCAAACCTTAATTCAGTATGTCTAATAATACTACATTTTTTGAAACTTACTCGTCTCTTTCCATCCCATCTGGGATGTCGAAGAGCAAGGAAGGATTTTTTACTGGTGTGATTGATGCTATTAAGAACCCTGCTACTATTAACAAGGTTCGGGCTACAAACATCGCCAAGAAATGGTCTAATATTTTGAATGACCACCAAAACGGGGACGTTCTAACGTCTGCTCGTGATGCTGGTTTTGATGATGCTCTATGGGCTAAGTTCGCTGAAATTTCTGGTGTCAGTTATGAGAAGGAAGTTAAGCGTGCTGTAGGTCGCCAAGAGTATCGTAAAAAGAGTAATGATCCACTTTTTAGTGGATTTGTTAAGATGACAGTCTCGGAACTCCAAACAGGAGACGATGACTATACATTTTATGAGGTGACTACACCTCTTCTTGATATGGATGTTGAAGGTTGTTATCTTCGCAAGGTCGGTGACCGTCGTTACGGTTTCCGCATTAGCGAAGGACGTTTCAATGATATGTTCGAGGATGGTGTTGATATCGTGGGAGACCACGTTTTCTACGTTGAATGGAATTATTCCCGACGTGACAGTTCTTACATCAATGCTTTTATTAAGAGTGTAGATGATAGTGCTGAACCAAACATTCATCCGCGAGTTTTCAAGGAACGTAAGCCACGTGCTCAGCCAAAGGTTGTTGCGACAATTCACGTTCCTCTAAGCGTCACACAGAACGATGATGGAACATACCGTCTATCGTCTAAGATGTTTAAGTATCCTAAGGATAATGATGGAAACCAACTCTACCTTCGCAAGATTGGTAATGGAGTTTGTGGTTTCCCATCTATTCCAAGTGGAGTAATTGAACGTATTTTCAGTGATGCCGAATTGGAAGAATGCGGTGGAACACACACTTTCAATGTTATTTGGAAGAGCAGTGAATACAATGGCCGCAACCGCATCTTTTCGAGCATTGGTGCTATTGAAGATGATTTCGAGACAAATCTCGAATACTTTACACCTCGAAAGGTGTATAAGAAGGCTCATGAAGAAACTGAAACTACTAAACCCGAAACCGTTGAAGAGTAAATTCAATGGTTTTTACTAATTTATAAAAAAAAAAATGATGCAAAAAAGTTAT
>Ga0209534_10005661_pt1 | contig 11051 bp, 7 predicted proteins | sample COG_07_FD_184751 | JGI IMG/M metagenome (GOLD analysis project Ga0209534, IMG submission 184751) | Pelagic Microbial community sample from North Sea - COGITO 998_met_07 (SPAdes) (version 2) | ecosystem: Environmental > Aquatic > Marine > Neritic zone/Coastal water | place: Helgoland, sampling... | reverse complement strand
TCTAAGTGAGCAAATGTTGTTGCTGGTGCAGGATCTGTTAAATCATCTGCAGGTACATATACTGCTTGAACTGAAGTAATCGATCCGTTCTTAGTTGATGTAATTCTCTCTTGCATGGCACCCATCTCAGATGCTAATGTTGGTTGGTAACCTACCGCTGAAGGCATTCTTCCTAGTAGTGCAGATACCTCAGATCCAGCTTGAGTAAATCTAAATATATTATCTACAAAAAATAACACATCCTTACCTTGACCTTCTCCAGCTCCATCACGGAAATATTCAGCTATAGTAAGACCTGATAATGCAACTCTAGCTCTTGCTCCAGGGGGTTCGTTCATTTGACCAAAAACAAAGGTAGCTTTTGATTCTTTCATTATATTTTTATCTACTTTATTTAAATCCCATCCACCTTCTTCCATAGAGTGCATAAAATCATCACCGTATTTAATAATTCCAGATTCTAGCATTTCTCTAAGAAGGTCATTTCCTTCTCTGGTTCTTTCGCCTACTCCTGCAAATACAGAAAGACCACCATGTCCTTTGGCGATGTTATTAATTAACTCTTGAATAAGTACAGTTTTTCCAACTCCAGCTCCTCCAAATAATCCAATTTTTCCACCTTTAGCATAAGGCTCTATAAGGTCAATAACTTTAATTCCAGTGAATAATACTTCAGTTGAAGTAGAAAGATCTTCGAATCTTGGTGCTTCTCTGTGAATAGGAAGTCCACTATCTCCAGATTTAGGTAAATCTCCTAAGCCGTCAATTGCATCTCCTATAACATTAAATAATCTACCATAAACATCATCTCCAATAGGCATTTGTATAGGAGAGTTTGTAGATGTAACTACAACTCCTCTACTAAGTCCATCGGAAGAATCCATTGCTACAGTTCTTACAGTATTTTCTCCAATATGAGACTGAACCTCTAATACTAGTAAAGTTCCATCACTTTTCTTAATTTCTAAAGAATCATATATTTTAGGTAACCCTTTACCAGCCTCGAATTCAACATCGATTACTGGCCCAACTATTTGTGAAATTTTTCCTGAAATTGTAGACATTATATAGGTGTTTATTTAATAAATAACTTTTGAGTCGCAAAGATAGATTTTTTATCTAAAAAATTTTAATAAATTTTTTAAAAAATGTGTAATTTTTTTCATTTTTTACTAAATAAAAAAACCTGTAGAAGAACTACAGGTTTTTTTATATTTTATAATTTAGACTTATCTCAAATTAGGAGAATAATTTGTTGGATAATCTCCAGCTTTTACAGCTGCGTCTGATAAATTAGATCCGTAATGAGCATCAATTGCTTCCATCATTCCGTTAGCAATTAGCGCACTACCCCTAGCAGTTGTATGTACTCCATCTAAAGAAAAGAACCCTCCAAACACTAAATCAGTTGTCATTACGTAATCATCAAATGCTACTCCTTGTGTAACAGCTTGATTTAATATTCCATAAGCATCGTACAGAGCCCAACCTTGTTGTGCAGTTATTGTTTCAATAGTAGCATTGAATTGAACTGTTCTAGCTTGTGTTTCTGCTATTTCATCATATGACAAAACAATTCCGTCTGCCAAAGGAACACTTACTCCATTTATTTGAGTTGGATTTCCATCCACCGTAGTTCCAATTAATCCAATTGCAGGTAATACAATTTTATCATTCATTGTTGCTTGTCTCCAGGACGGTAATCCCAAACTAGATAAATTGGTAAGATATTCATCTTCCATAGTTACAGCATTTAAGCCTTCAACAAATGTGATAGTTCTATTAGTAACTTCTTCAGCTGAAATTAAACCAAATGCTTGCGCTGCAGCTAAACCTCCGTTATATGCAGCAAATCCACCATTTAAAAGATCAGCTGTTGCAGCATCTAAAGGAACTGCATTATAAGGGATTGTATTTAAATAAGCAATTGCAGTTACATCTGGAATATTGGACACAACTCCACCAGGAACCTGAGCTAAAGCTGCCATTGTTGAACCAAATGCAAATTCAAAATCAACAGAGCTTGTTAAAGTTCCAGTTCCACCACTAGTCGCGTATCCTAATGCGTCATTTCCACCTGACCAAACACTTACAAATGTTGGTGATTGAGCTAATACATCTTGAATTATACTAGATCCAGGACTAGACATTACTCTAACTGCGTATGGATTTGCAGTTCCAGTAGCAACACCAGCTAAATTTCCATAACCAGGTGCAATCATATGAATTGCTTGAGCTCCAGGAACAGCCATATTGCTGTAAGGTCCAGCAACTGAATTCATTAATTCCGTTGTTGGTGAAGCACCTAAATCACCTAGTGATTGTGGTCCAGCGCCGTTAAAAAATAATCTTGGGCCGACAATTTGATTACCTGCAAGTAATAAACCGCCAATATTATCATTCATGTAAGGCTGAGTGTAGTTGGATGTCACAGTATTGTCCTCAGAAAGACTCATAACTCCGGCCATTATATTTGGATAAGAACTTCTTTGTCCTTCAAAAAACAAAGCTCCATCAGTGTATCCAGCAGTTATAGATGCTCCAATTGAAACAAACTTGTCAAAATTAGCATTTCCAGATCTGATTTCTACCATTTCTTGAACCATCATTCCAGCATCCTCCTGATCCTCCTCACAGGAATTAAATACTATCAATGTTATTGATAGAAATAAATATTTAAGATTTTTTAATTTCATAATTAATTGATTTAGGGTTAGTACTTAAAAAAAAACCTGCAGAATAACTACAGGTTTTTTAAAATATTTTAATTTAAATGACCTATTTCTACATTGAAGGAGGATAGTTTGTTGGATAGTCTCCAATTTCTAATCCAGAATCTAATAGATTAGAGCCCCACGTAGCATCAATTGCTTCCATCATTCTTTTAGAAATTGCAGCACTTCCTCTAGATGTAGGATGTATTCCATCTAATCCAAAGAAACCTCCAAAAACTAAATCTCCAGTCATGGTATAATCATCTACTTGTAAGCCTGTTGTTACAACTTCGTTATACAAACCGTGCAAATCAAATAATGCCCATCCATTTGGTACACTTGCTGCAATAGCAGCATTGGCAGTTGCAAGTTTAGTTTGTATTTCATCAATTTCTGTAGCTGTTAAGATTGCAGCATCAGGCATAGGTATAGTAACTCCTACAATACCTAGTGGATTAGTAGGATCAGGGACTACTCCAATATTTGCTGCAGATAATAAAGAAACTCTATCATTTGCATTTGTTAATCTAAAACTTGGTAATCCAAGAGCAGATAAGTCTGTTAAATCGAAATCAACAATTAGAAGTCCATTTAGTCCTTCTACTGCGTTAAGTGTTCTTAATGCAACTTCTTCTGCAGAAATTAAACCAAATGCTTGCGCTGCAGCTAAACCACCATTATAAGGAGCTGCTAACTGTGCATTTAGTAATCCAGCTGTAGCCGCATCTAGTGGAATCGGATTCCAATCTACGGTATTAAATGTTGCAGTGTTAGTAGGGTCTGGTAAATTAGTTATAACTCCATTTGGAACTGATGCACTTAATGCTTGTAATGTTCCAACAACTCCAGCTAGCATACCGGTTGGGCCTTCTAGTTCAAGTGGTGAAACAAATCTACCCGTCAAAGCATAATTAAAAAAGTCATTCCCAGGCTCAAAAGTGACAAAAGTTGGTTGTTGCGTAAGAGCATCCCCTACCATCGAAGCATTATTATTTGAGGCTGCTCTAACAAACCAAGGGTTTGCAAGTCCTGCAGCTAAACCTTCTAAGCTACCTACTCCGGGAGCAACGTAACTAATTGCTGAAGCAAATGGAAAGGCTAAGTTTGAATATGGTCCAGGCACTACATTAGTAGCTTCTGTACTTGGTGTTCCAGAGACTTGTGCTGGGCCAGCTCCATCAAAGAAGAATCTTGGTCCCCAAAACTGATTACCACCAACATTAATTCCTCCAACATTATCATCAACGTAAGGCTGAGTAAACGCTCCACCTGTTTCAGTTTGAGACATAACGCTAGCCATTATATTTGGGTATGAGCCCATCTGACCAGCTATGAATAATGAACCATCTGTTACACCAGCTGTTATTGAACCACCCATAGCTACATAACTACTAAAGTCAGCATCACCTGAGTTAACATGTGTAAATTCAAAAACGGATGAATTTGGTTCTTCCGTATCTGTATCACACGCCGTAATGGCTAAAAACAATACAGACATAAATAAGTATTTAATTTTCATAATTTAATTATTTAGATTAATAAAATTATAATAAAGCTTGTAACGAAAGTTAAAAGCTTTATTATAAAATTGTTTTTTTATAGATTATTTATAGTTAATGAAACGTAGTATTGAGAACCTATTAAACCAGAACCGAATGCTGTAAAGTATTCGTTACCACCAAGATTGGCAGCACCAGCTTTTAATACAGTATTAAGTTTAGGTAATGTTAAGCTAACTTGCGCGTCAAACACATGTTCAGCAGGAACATCTCCTTCACCGAAAGTTGCTTCCCAATAGAATTCACTATTATATCTCCAAGCTACATTGAAACCAAAGTTTTTGAAAAGTTCAGTTTTTCCAAACTGACCTTTTATTTTATGCTCTGGAGTATTCCAGTTAGTAGCAAAATCAGGATTAGCTTCTTCGTCAAAATCCAATATAGATTTTGTGTAGTTAGCGCTTACATCAAAACCAAGAATCTTAGTAGTAACGCCTATAGCTCCACCCCAAGATTTAATTTCTGCAGTAGAGTTTGTGTATACACTCCAAGTTTCAAAATCTCCGTTTGCAATAGCTAACACAGATAAAGCTCCATCTCCAACACTACCATAAAGTGGCGTTAAAACCGCTTGAGTATTAATAAAGTTAGAATACTCATTTTGGTAAACACTCATGTCTATAGAAAAGTTTCTTGATAATCTACCTCTATATCCAAGCTCAATAGATTTAACCTCTTCAGGTTTAACCATTTCTACTCCAGAAGCTTCTATCAAAGCAGGGTTTCCTGTAGCAGCAAAAGCTTCAACTGAAGCAGCTGAAAAAGAGTTGTTAAATGCACTATTACCATCTAAAGTAACTGTTGCAGGAAGGCCTAACGCTTGTCCGTTAGCACTTACACCATAATCTCTAACATACGCATCTAAACTCGCTGGAGAAGAACCTAGTAATCTAGCTCTACCTACATCAAGACCTATAAATAAATCCTGTGTAGATGGGTTTCTAAATCCAGTTTGAAATCCTACTCTAAAGTTATGATTTTTATATTCACCAGCTTGGTATGATAATGAAACTCTAGGAGTAACTTGTCCATCAAAGAACTCGTTTTTGTCATATCTTGCAGCAGCAGTTAATGTCAATCTTTCTTCATTCAAAAAGCCTTTTACAAGTTGAGTGTAAATACCTGTTTCTGAGTAGTCAATAGCTCCATCATAATCTGTGTAAATTGTACCAGATGAGTTAAGTGAATATTGTCTAAAAGAACCACCAACTTGAAGATCAGCCCAATCTACTTGGTCTTGAAAGTTATAATTCCAATCGCTATGGTATATTTTTGAGTTATCTTGAAATTTAGCACCTGTTGTTAAATCAGGATCGTTAACAACCTCTTGAAAAAGTCTGTCAAATTCTTCTGTTCCAGGTAGTACCCTGTTTGCATCAGCAACAGATCTACCTGCAGCGTGAGCTTGGGCTTCTGTAGCACCTCCAAGAGTTGCACCAGCAAATCCATTTACATAATTTCCAAACCACACATTATCACCATCCCCGTTACGTATTCCTTGGCTGTAACCTGAATCACTCCAAATTCTATTAATATTAATAGCAGTAAAATTCATATCATAAGAATCACCAGCATTATCTTCAGTAACATAAGCTCTAACAAAGAAATTATCATCCTTTACTTCAAGTTTATGTTGACTCATTGTGAAGTTTTCGATTCCATATCTATTAGTTCCTTGGTAAACTGTTTGTCCAGTTCCCCATTTCCCAACATATGAAATTTCAAAATTATTTTCAAAAGGTCTGTAGTATATACCCCAATCTGCTTTCTTACTCTCCGCAACGTGATCCGTTAAGGCTACTTCTCTATATCCAGTTCTACTTACTACCTGGCTTGGGACTAAAGCTTCTATCCCAGCTGGAGCTATTCCTAGATCTACTAATAATTCCGCAACTCCTTTAATATCTGTAGCAACTTCATCACCATAGATGTTAATACCATCATGGTCGTAATCTGCTCTAGTTAGACCTCTACCAAATTTATCTTCTTCACTATCAGCTATCCAATCAGTACCAAGTAAGTATCCAAAGTTTGCTTTAATAGCAAGCTTGTCACTAAACTTATGTCCAAAACGAAGACTTAAATCTCTGTAAGTATTGTCTCCGGCAGCTTCTTGTGAAGTTATTCCTTGTTTATATTGCCCACTTAAACCTGTATGGTCAAATGGATTTTTACTTGTCATTAAAAGAATACCATTAAATGCATTTGCTCCATATAGGGCAGATGATGCACCAGGTAATAATTCAACACTTAATACATCCGTTTCAGTCATCCCAAGTAAGTTACCTAATGGGAAATTTAAAGCAGGAGCAGAGTTGTCCATTCCATCTACTAATTGTACAAATCTAGTATTTGCAAATGTTGCAAACCCTCTTGTGTTAATCGCTTTAAAAGTTAAACTGTTAACGTTAATGTCAACTCCTTTCATGTTTTCTAATCCATCGTAAAAATCAGCAGATGCAGTGTTTGCAATTTCTTTAACACCAAATCTTTCAATTGTTACTGGAGATTCGAATATTCTTTGTGGAGTTCTAGATGCCGAAACAACAACCTCATCTAAAAAAGTTCCATCTTCCAGTTCAAAATTAACTGTTCCTGAAGAATCAACATTTTGTGATGATGATTGAAACCCTACCATACTTGCTGTTACTGAAACTGTTCCTTCAGAATCAACTGTAAAAGAATAGTTTCCATCAAAGTCAGTTTGAGCTCCAGAAGAAGTTCCATCAGCAATGACATTAGCGCCAGTAAGTGGTTGACCATTTTGATCAGTTACGTTTCCGTTAATTGTGGTTTGTGCATATGAAATGACACAAAAACACATCATAAAAATTTTAAGAATTGTTCTCATAATTATTAGTTAGTTTGTTTTATAAGTACACAATATATGTATATAATCTGTTAACTCAATGTAAATTTGGCAAAAAAAGACATTTAAATCATTATAATATTTAATAATTATATTATAAAAATGTCAATTTTATAATAAATTCTTATATAATATGCATTTTTGTAGTAATTAATGTATTTTTTTAACATAATATCTAAATTATTTAAGATGGGCTAAATTTCACTTAAAAATAGCCCCAAAACCCTTTGAAAATGCTAAAAATTGTAAAAATGGAGATAGCAAGAATATCTATGTTAACATGATTTTTGGGTATTAGGACTATAACAATTACTGAATAATATAAAATAAAACCAAAAAATAATGACTCGCGCTTCCGCCTAAAACAAACATATGCCATATTGCATGAGAATACTTCATTTTCTCAAGTCGATAAAAAATAATTCCAAAGGAATAAAAGAGACCACTTATAATAAGTAGAGTTATTGCATTAGTTTCTAAGGACTCAATAATGCTTTTAAAGTCTAAAACTACTAACCAGCCCATTGCTAAATATAAAAACAGTGAAAATTTTTCAAACTTTCCAGTAAAAAGTAGTTTAAATACAGTTCCAATTAAAGCAATTATTAAAACTGCAGTAAAAATTTTTATTCCAGAATCTGCGTATAATGTTATTAAACAAACAGGAGCATAGGAACCTGCTATCAAATAGAAAATACTTATGTGATCAAATATTCTAAATTTTCGTTTTAAATTTAAATTAGTGGAATAGTGATATAGAGTTGATGCAGTATAAAGACATATCATTCCAAATTCAAAAAGTAAGATACTTTCAAAACTAAAATCCGTAAGGTTTTTGTTGTAGTATAGTAGAATAGGTAATCCAATTATACTAAGAATCAGTCCAATAAAATGAGTTAGAGTATTCCAATACTCTTCTTCTTTTGTTTCTTCCATGAGTTAGTCTTTATGTGAGCCGTCACAAAATGGTAATGTCTTTGATTTTGTACATCCACATAAGGTAAATTTACCTCTATGCTTAATTTTATTGCCGTCTAAGTCTGTTAAATCTACCTCACCCTCTACAACTATTTGCCCTTTATCCTTTCTGTAAATACGTGGTAGTTTTCTTTCCATTATTATAAGTTAGATGTGTATTCCATTAAATATGTACAAATCATTGCTCCATATGTTCCGACAACATAACCAAAAACAGCCAATAGAACTCCTACTGTAGCCAAGGATGGGTGAAAAGCAGCTGCAACTACAGGAGCAGATGCTGCGCCTCCAACATTTGCTTGACTTCCCACTGCAAGAAAGAAATATGGTGCTTTAATAATCTTTGCAGTAATAATTAATAGTAAAGCATGAATAGTCATCCATATTAAACCAATCAATATTAATTTTGGCTCATCAAGAATTGATCCTAAATCCATTTTCATTCCAATTGTAGCAACAAGAATATAGATAAATACACTTCCTATTTTACTAGCTCCAACTCCTTCAAAATTTCGTGCTTTAGTGAAAGAGAGTCCTATCCCTACAAATGTTGCAATAGTAATCATCCAAAAGAATTTAGATCCAAATGATGATAGACCTGAAGATTTATCTGCTACTGAATCAAAGTTGTTAATTAAAAAATTTGATATAATTTCTGCACCTAAATGAGATAGTCCAACCGTTCCAAATCCTATAGATAGCAAAACCATGTAATCAGTTAAAGATGGATTTCTTTGGTTATTATTAGTGAATGATATCACTTTTTCTTTTAATTTTTCAATCGCTGTTGTATCTGCTTTTAGCCATTTGTTAATAGCGTCTTTCTTACCAATTCCAAGTAGTATAATAGCCATCCAAATATTAGCCACAACAATATCAACAAGTACCATACCTCCATATTTTTGGGGATTATATTCAAAAATTTCTAACATTGCTGCTTGATTTGCCCCACCGCCTATCCAGCTTCCAGCAAGTGTAGAAAGACCCCTCCATATTGCGTCTGGTCCAGCTCCGTTAAAAAGTTCAGGAAAAAAACTTGATAATATCAATATAGCTATGGGTCCACCAATAATTATTCCTATTGTTCCTGTAAAAAACATTATTAATGCTTTGTAGCCAAGATTGTAAATTGCTTTTAAATCAATACTTAAAGTCATAAGTACTAATGAAGCAGGAAGTAAGTATCTACTAGCAATGTAATAGGTTTGAGAATCCTCTGAAGAAATAACGCCTAAGGAATTAAAGATTGCTGGGATGAAATAGCACATAAGTAGTCCTGGAACAACTTTGTAAAATTTATTCCAAAACCCATTTTTTTTGGATTCTGTAAAAAAAACAAAACCAAGTGAAATCATTAAAATTCCGAAAACAATAGCATCATTTGTAAAAGGCATATTCTGTGAATTTAATTTTCAATGAATATAGTAAAACAATATATTTGCAGCATTATTTATTAGATGAAAAAATCATTAATTATATTAATATTTATAGTAAGCTCTAGTGTTAGTTCACAGTCTATTTCTGTTCAAGTTAAAGATTCACTTTCTTTATCTCCGATTCCATTCTCAACAGTTTCTTTTTCTAATAACAAGGGATTAATTTCAGACGAAAATGGAATCTTTCAATTAATTACATCAGAATTAATTAATCAAGATTCTTTATTTGTTTCATCAATGGGTTATGAAAAATTATCCTACCCATTATTAAAATTTAGAGATAGTATTATTTACCTAATTCCCAAGCCTGTTGTATTAAATGATGTGATTTTAACAAATAAAAGGCTTAGCTCTATTGAAATAGTTCAAGAGGTTTATAAAAATATTGATAAAAATTATGAAAAGGGTCTTACCAAAAATAAAATATTTTTAAGCAAGAGATCTAACTCAAAAACAAAAAGATTTAACACTAGCAAATTTAAATCATCTATTAAAGAAATAAATAGATCATTACTAGATAGTATTTCAAATAATCTTTCAAAAGAGAATAAAAACGCTTTAGAAACATTGTGTTATCAATTTGGAAGTATTGAAGAAGACATGCAAAAAATTAGTTTAATTAAGGCTAGAGAAACATACAACAAAGAGGATGAAATATTAGAATCTTTAAATACTAAGCTAGAGATGTATTTAAAGAAAAATATCAAGTCTGATTCTTATTTTAAAATTAAATCTGGTTTTTTTGGGGGTGACCTTGAAATTGATGGTTTACATGATATTGACAGTACAGATTTAGAAGTGTTAAGCAAAAAAATGGAAGAGGATTTAAAACGAAAAAAGAACTTTGCAGGGAATCAAAAAAATACTATCAATAATTTTTATTCGACTCTTTTTTTTAATGAAGATTCTGATTTTAATTTTATTTTAAAACCTAATAAATACACTTTTTCTGAGCCTAAACTTAATTTTATTGGTGAGGACTTGATTTATGTAATTGAGTGTAACCCTAAAGGAAGCTCTAAGTATAAAGGTACTTTATATATTAATTCTGAGGATTTTGCATTAATAAGATTGGATTTTGAAAATACTAAACCCTTATTTAAATTTAAATTACTTGGAGTTGCATTTAATCAATATTTAAGATCGGGAAAATTACTTTTATCAAAATTTGATAATGAAAAGTATAATTTATCTTATGCCCAAATTACATCTAAACAAACCTTCTCAATCGATAGGCCAATTAGACTTATTGAAAAAAATAAAAATGTTAAAGGTCGTCGTAAGCAAAATGAAATTTCTTTTAGAATAGATATGGCTTTTGATCAAGAAAATAAAACCGAAATTCAGGTATTTGAATCTTCAACAATTAGTATGGATGAATTTGAAAAAATTGAACAGACAAACAAGGTTCTCCCAGAGTTTTTAGATGAATTTACATCCAATTTTTGGGAGGAATTCTAATCTGTGGATCTCCTCTACAAATTACTCCACCGTA
>Ga0209534_10005657_pt1 | contig 11054 bp, 8 predicted proteins | sample COG_07_FD_184751 | JGI IMG/M metagenome (GOLD analysis project Ga0209534, IMG submission 184751) | Pelagic Microbial community sample from North Sea - COGITO 998_met_07 (SPAdes) (version 2) | ecosystem: Environmental > Aquatic > Marine > Neritic zone/Coastal water | place: Helgoland, sampling... | reverse complement strand
CTTTGACCAAAAACTTTTTTTTTTTTTTTGATTTTACTTTTTTCTAAAAGTATTTCTAAAAGTTACTTAAAAATAACATATTATAAATTAATATAAAATGACCTCTCAATCGCCAGACAATATTAAAATGGACTTAGAACAAGGAGCAGTAGCAGGAGCAGGAGCAGGAGGAGCAGGAGCAGCAGGAGCAGGAGGAGCAGGAGCAGCAGGAGCAGCAGGAGCAGGAGCAGCAGGAGCAGCAGCAGGAGCAGGAGCAGGAGCAGGAGCAGGAGCAGGAGCAGAACAAGTAGCACCAGTTAGTTTAACTTTACTCTGTTTATCTAATGTTAAAAATTTGGTTGATGTAGCAATTTCTAGAGGTGCTTTTAAACCAAATGAAGTCAGCACTGTAGGGAAAGTCTATGATGAATTTGTTGCTGGATTAACTCAATTAGTTAACGCTAACGCTAAAGCTTTGACCGAATCTGAACCAGAATCTAAAACTGTATAATATTCTTAAACTTTAAGAAAAAAAAGTAAAAATTAAATTATCTAATATTATCTTCATTCTTTCGTTATATATAACTATATTTCGTATATTTATCAAATCATTTTGTTTATAGAATAATAATTCTATTCATTTTATAATTTACTATTATTTAGCAATATAAAAAGTAAAAAAAATCTTATACCTATCATGATGATATGCATTTATCTAGTAAAAATATGACAATTAATGATAAAGTTATTTTAATATTGAAAATATAACAGGTTTTAAACCTAAAGAATCAAATGAAAATAAATTTAAGAAAACGAACATTAAACTCTAATGGAACAATTTTACAAAATATGACACAATTAAAAATTAGGTTGATCTAAACTATAATTAATTTAACTGACTATTAGATATTTAACAAATTGTACTCTATCATCATTACTAGCTAAGTATTATCCAGCAACTCAGCTTCTATCTGTTATAAAACTGCTCCATCCACAACTGTTTAAGTTTTTACTATTTGATATGATTTATTTTAAATTAAAATTTTAATGTAAATAAAGTAATAATTTATATTTAGGTTAATTTATTATTGATTAACCAATATATCCAACAGGTGCTCCCCATAATCTAATTATAAATTTACCACCAGTGTATTCAGAAGCTGACCCCGCTGCCCCACCCGCTAATGATAGCAAACTTCCATTAGTTTCGGTTCCAATAGGAACAATAGATTGAGCATAGCCGGAAGTTACACCAGTAGCCAGAGCTCCAGCAGATGGAGCTGCCCAGTTGCCTCCAGCTGTCAATAACTGTGTGGTAGCGGCGATAACTGAACCACTTGTAGAATCCGTACCTAAACATAAATCTATATCGGCATTTCCGCCGTCAGCATCATCAGTTGCAGGAGTTTCGTTACAATACATTTCGACCCTTACAAGTTGCCCGTGTGTTGTATCTGTAAGAGTTAATAATTGACAATTTGTATCTGTGCCATCACCAATTACCTTTCCAATGCCCGTCGCGCTGTGATCTAATCCAGTTAAATCAATATGAATAGTTGTACACCACATTCCTCCTACTCTTATAGTATTAATATCAAATTTGTCTTGATCACTTAATGTATCTGTAATACCAGTACCAGTTCCATGGTTAGATACTGTTAGCACACCGGCTGGGTAAAGTCTTGTTGTAGATGCATCACCTCCAATAGTTACACCAGATGTTCCAGATGTTATATTGACAGATGTAGTTCCAGTAGAATTACCTACTGTAATTGCTCTTGCTGAAGCACCATTACCAATATTAATTGCACCAGTATTAGCTTCAGAACCAATACTTATGGCATTTGCACCTGTTGCATCAATTGTAATAGCTCCAGTAGCATTGTGATCGTAAGCAACGGAAGTTAATGTAACTGCTCCAGAACCATCATATGCTAAATTAGCAGCACCATCTGTAACACTAAGAGCATTTACTGATGTTAATGTTACTGCTAAAGCATCTAAACTAACTGATGTAGATGCTGCATTACCTACTTGAATTGCTCTTGCTGAAGCACCATTACCAATATTAATTGCACCAGTATTATCTTCAGAACCAATACTTATGGCATTTGCACCTGTTGCATCAATTGTAATAGCTCCAGTAGCATTGTGATCGTAAGCAACGGAAGTTAATGTAACTGCTCCAGAACCATCATATGCTAAATTAGCAGCACCATCTGTAACACTAAGAGCATTTACTGATGTTAATGTTACTGCTAAAGCATCTAAACTAACTGATGTAGATGCTGCATTACCTACTTGAATTGCTCTTGCTGAAGCACCATTACCAATATTAATTGCACCAGTATTAGCTTCAGAACCAATACTTATGGCATTTGCACCTGTTGCATCAATTGTAATTGCTCCACTTGCATCTATATCTACACCACCCGCAGTTGCATTTACTTTTACAGCGTCAGCACCTGTTCCGGCAGATTTTAATATAAGACTAGAATCAACATCTCCAGTAACCTCAATAGTTAGATCATCATCAGCGCCATCAGCAGTATGACCAATTGTTGCAGGTAAATTGTTACCAACAGTTAATTTTGGTCCACATTGTAAATCTGAATATCCGCTAAAAGGTATACTTCCACTAGTTGTTCCATCTTCAGTATCACATTCTACAAAAGCAAATTCATCTTCCAATTCATTCCACAGAAGTCCTCTATTAGCTTTATTAGTAACTGTGCCGTCACCTCGTGTAAAAATTAATCCCACATCAATTGGTGGTTTTTTTGGGTCCGTTATCGAACCTTGACCTAATTTTATTAATACATCTTCGACAACTGTATTGGTTGTTGATAATGTAGTCATGTCTCCGTTCACATCTAAATTTCCGGTGATAACTACATTCCGCCCGACATTTAAATCTTGATCAATTTTTACATGAACTGAATCAAGATTCTGAAAATTTCCATCATTTAAACAGCCAGCTTCACTCATTTTATAATATAAGCAAAGAAAATAATTTTAAGTAATAATTTAAATACTTTATTTATTGAACCTTTTTAAAACGTTAAAAAAGTTTTAACAAATCTAAATAATACTTTCAACTGAACCCTTTTTTAGTTTAACCACTTTATTAACATGTTTCAAAATAGATAAATCATGAGTAATTATTATAACTAATTTATTTTTAGTATAAAGTTTCAAGAATTTAATAAATTGTTTTTTACTAGCTGGATCTAATGATGATGTAGGTTCATCTAAAATTAATACTTTACTATCTTTAAGAATTGCTCTAATCAGCCATACAAGTTGTCGTTGTCCTCCCGATAATTTAGACCCATTTTTCCCTACCTTATCATACATAGTTGATTTAAATTTTGTATTAAGATTATTAACATCAAGGTCATCTATAATTTTATAAATATCTGATTCACTAACATCGTGTTTAATACCATAAGTAATATTGCTAAAAAGAGTGCGGTTAAATAATTTTGGATGCTGTGGAATATAATTAATTATTTCTCGTAAATTATCTATATTCAAATTCTTTGTATTAACATTATTAACAGATATATCTCCACTATCAGGTTCCTTAAGTCTCACTAATAATTTACCGATTGTTGATTTTCCACTACCAATTGGGCCTATTAATGCCACGATTGTATTTGTTTTTAGAGATAAATTCAAGTTATTAATAATAGGTTTATTTTTATCATAAGAAAATCCTACATCTTTAAAATCTATATTTATATCTTTTAGATTCTTAAGCTTAAATTTATTATCCTTAGAAGTATGTGGTAAACCATTAATATAAGAATCAAATACTTCGGTACGCCCTTTAATATCTGTTAATCTCCGTGCATAATAATAAATAGACATTAATGAATTTAATAGTGAGTAATTAATAATTATAATTGCTACTAAAGTATTTAATTTAATTTTATTATGTCTGTAAATATGGATCGAATAGAAATTTAATACTATATATGTTATTATACATATTACTGCAAATATAGCTCGGTGTTTATTATTACATTTTTCTAAATTTTGTTCTGTTTCATATAAATTTTTTCCATAATCTTGTATTCGTGATGTTTCATAATCTATTTTTTGAGATGTATAAACTGATAATAAATTAGATAATGTATCTTCGATTTCTTCGTGCATAACATCATATTCAGTTTCTTTTTTAGTAATAAAATGATGGCAGCTTGTAATATATTTCACACATGAAATACAAATAGCAGCAACACATACTAAATATATTAATCCTAAGTTTTTATTATACAAAAAAAGATAAAGAAAACTACTTATAATTAGTATTATATTTCTAAATATAAAATCTTCTCCAATATCAAATATATCTTCAAAAAGCCATGGAGATTTTATAATTTTAGTGATTGTATCGCCTATTTCTAAATCTTGATAATTATTTTTATAATGCGAAATAATTTTATTAATTATTTTTGTTCTTACAAACCCCATAAATTTTGGAAATACTTTTGCATGTATTAATCCAGAAGCAATTTTTATACCTTGAATAAAAGCCCATAAAACAATTAATATTACTAATAGTTTAATAGCATTATCAAATGGTTTTTTATTTAAACTAGGAATAAGTTTACCGTAAAAATGTGGCATTGCAAGTGAATTCAACGGTATATAAATCATTGTTAATAAATATAAAATTGTGATTCCTTTATGGGATCTAAAAAAATCAATAAAAATTTTACTTATCATTAATATTTAATAATAGAAAAATTATGGATTTTCTTCTTATTCGTATTATAAAAATTAATATTTAACCGGGTTTTACTAAAATCTACCATACAACATCCTAATTCATTAGAACTAAATTTTAATTCATCATATATTTTAATTATCGGTGATTTATCAGCACTGCTTCCTACACCAGAAATAATCATATTAGGTTTATTTGGAATATAAATATGTTGTTGATTATTTTTGTGCCCTGAAATTATTAAATCAATCTTTTTGGTTTTATTAAGTTTATCGAATAATTGATTTAATTCTTCGTCATATTCAAAACCGCTATTGCTAAATGAAATCCATGGATGATGGGATATTACTATATTCCAACGTGATCTGCTCTCAAGAAGCGTATTTATAGCCCACATTTCTTGGGTCTTCTTATTTTTTGATTTATTTAAATTAGAATCTATAATAATAAATTCAACAGGAACATTATTTATAAATTTCTTAAAACAATAAAAATTATGCGGCAAAATCCATTGTTTATTAAGTTGACTGTATTTTATTTCATTCAAAACAGATTTTTTAGACATATAATCAGTTTCTCCTAAAATATTGTAGAATTTTATTGATTTTAATAAATCTTTATAAGGTTCTTCGAATTTAAGTTTAAATTGTGGGTCTTTCAACGATAATACACCACTCGGTAAAATATTATTACCAAGTCCTATAACCAACTTATATTTATATTTAGAATACAGATATTTCATTAAATTTGCTACTTCGATTTGTCCTTTATCACCGCTACCAAAATTTCCTAAACATAATATGGACGACATAATAAATTGCTAGAAAAATAATATATATTTCTTATAAATAAAATAGATTTAAAGCATTTTAACTAATAATATTTATATGAAATATTTACTAATACTATTATTAACTGATTTTAATTTAGTATTTTCAAATAAAGAAGAAAAAGGATTACGAAATACACTATTTACTAATTATAATAAATTAGTGCGACCGGTTGAAAGTTACAATGAAGTTATTCAAGTTAATATGGGTCTTGGTGTTCAAAATTTAGAAGCATTTAATCAAAAGGAAGAAACAATTGATATAAATTTGTGGGTGAGAATAAATTGGAATGATGCCTATTTAAATTGGAATTCATCCTTGTCAAATCTAACTTTTTTATCGGTTGATAAGGATTACACATGGGTTCCTGATATAGAATTATTGAACGCGGCATCTCTTCCCGATGTTTACACGCTTAATGGTGGGATGAATCTGTACAGTAATGGCGATATTATGTGGAGCAATCCTGCTATTTTCAAATTTTCATGTGGTCTAGAACTCAAATATTTTCCATTTGATACCCAAGAATGTAAAATGAAATTTTCTTCATGGATATTTAACAATAAGTTACTAAGACTTAAACCTTATGACGATGTTTCTAAACAAATTGATATATTAGATTCATTTTCACATAGTGAATGGGATATACAAAATGTATCAGTTGTTACATATGATGAGAGCAGACCATGTTGTCCTAATGAAACATTTAGCACAAATGAATACACTATATATTTAAAACGTTATCCTCATTATTATAATATTAGTATGGGTATGACAATATCACTTGTAATAGTTAATTTTATTATTATGCTTATAAAACCCGATAATATTAGCCGAACAAGTACCGCCGTATTTATTCCACTTACTATTTTAGCACTACAACTTACATTAGCGGATAAAATCCCGGTGGTTGGATACTATACTTTAATGGATTATTTCTTCTTGTGTTGTTTCGTAACATCTATGGTGTGTTCTATTCAAAGTGGTCTTGTATTTGCATTGTTAACATCTAAATCACGATTAATATATTTGATGTTTAAAGATTGTTTTAATCTATCCAAATTAATTAAAAATGATAAAACACATAAACGAAATATAAATAAAAAACTGAGGAAACATAATAATATAACAAATCAGATTAAGGATATTGAAGAACTGAGTGGTGTTAATGAAAAAGTTGTTGATGATATCATTACAATTGATAAAGAAGAAACAGAAGCAAATGAAGAAATAGAAATGGTAACATGTGTATTAAAAAAATACGCCAATTCACATGATGACAAAATAGTTCCAGTTAAAAATGAATCAAATGATGAATCAAATGATGAATCAAATGATGAATATAATAAATCATTAAAAAAAAGAAATAAATCAAATAGAAGTAATAGTTATAAAAATACTATTAATAATGTTAAAAATAAAATTATAGATACGCACGTTGATTATATTGAAGAAGACCATGTTATTAAAACAATTAACTATAATGATGTCACATTAAGTTTAACTTATAAAGAAATACTGATATTTAGAGAAATTGAAAAATATGTCAAATATTTTGATAATGTATGCAGAGTATTATTTCCATTAATCTTTGTTATAATCATTGGCATTATATATCGGCATAAAGATTAAATTATAGTATTATATGTTAACGCACATTTTACACTGGGGGCTCTATTTATCAATGATTCGTTTTTATATACCATTTGAAAAAAACAATTATAAATATACATCAATTAAATTAAGAATATCAATTAACCTTGTTAGTTTAACGCATGCATTAGGAACTATAGGTGGATCAGCCTATTTATTATATTTAGATAAAATTAATCCCAAACCTAACTTTGATAGTTTAAGTAATGAAATAATGACATTAATGACTTTTTCAACTTCCTATTTCATTTATGATTTAATAATGATAATGTTTACAAATATTGATATTCTGTTTATATTACATCATTTACTTATATTAGGAGTATATTGGATAGCAATAACATATAATTATGGTTATAAATTCGTTATATTGTCTATATTTTGGGGTGAAATAACTAATCCACTACAGATTACATGGCGTTTAACTCGAGCCTTAAAATATACTAAATTAGAAAAATATGTGTTTTCAGTATTTAGTGCTAGTTTTATTATGATAAGAACAATAGTATTACCATTTATACATTATAACATGTTATCATCCATGTTTGAAAATAAAGATTATTATATTCCAACATTAGGTCTAACAGCATTAAGTATAATAGGAAATATTGGTGGAATGATTTGGACAAGACAAATACTAAAAAACCTTTTTAAGTAAAAAGTTGAGAAAAAAAATTTGATTTCCTTAAAACAATACTAAAAACCTTTTTAGAAAAAAATAGATTTGTTAAAACTTTTATTTTATTAATATATTTTTTTCTAAAAAGTATATTAATAAAATAAATACTCATAAATCCGTGCAGATACAATTGGACCCAATTTTCTATTTGTTAATTGCGTATTCTTTAACATCTCTTTTTTCTCTTTTTCACATGATTCATCAGAACCTATTTTTTGATATTCACCAATTAAATTGGAAATAGATACATATTTTTCGATAATAGTCTCTGCCATAACCTTTGAAACTCCAGGAATTTGACTTAGCTGCAAAACATTACATAATTTAGGATTCATATTATCTTTTTTTGCCACCTTAATTGTTTCTAAATAGCTTATACTATTAGTTGAATTACCATTATTACCATTACTACCATTATTACCATTATTACCATTATTACCACTAAAAAATTCAGGATTTTTAATTATTTTACTTCCAATGCAATACAATATGTCACATGTTTCATTTATATCTTTTGTTCTTATAATATTTATTTTATCTCTAAAAGACATATTTAACAATGCACCATTTGTTATACTTTTTGAATTTTTAAAAAATTTTGTATTTTTTTGAGGAATATGACCTTCAATAATATAGACTATCTTTTCAATAGGATAATTTCCCATCAATCTAATCTTTTGTTCTTTATACCGTCCATCTTGTATAGATGAATATAAATCACTGAGAGTTTTTCTTTCTACAATTAAAATTTCTTCCTCATCTTTTTTAAAAATAATATCACCAAGATCTAAATATTTTTCAGTTAATGTAATGCCTTCCTTTTTATTTGATTCCAACAATTCTTTTAATTTTAATTCACGTGAATCATACACAAGTTCTAACATTATTTATTATATTAATAATTATTTTAAAATTTATTTCTTCAAATAGATTTATTTAATTTAGTTATAATTACTAATCCATCATCTACATTGTAATCATTTATAAATTTATCTTTATTTTTAGAAGAACTTAAATTACTTATATAGCTTGTTCCACCACACGCAGCAACATAATCAATTGGAAAGCTAATATTTTTGTAATTGTAATCTTCGCTTAAACTAATACTTTTACCACCTTTGTAACCACCACCTCCTCCACAAGTGTTTAAGGTATTAAATTTATTGCTTGTTGCGAATCCTCCTCCACAGATTTTATAGGCATTATCTAAATAAAACAGTTTATTCGATTTATTTACAAAGTTTGAATCTTCATTATATTTGTTTTTGGATGCCCCGTTTTTAACTAAATCATTATTATATTCTATATTAGGAAGATTATTTGAAAAATAATGTAGTAAGGTTTCACTCGATATAATATCAGAAGTAAAATTATCATTAAAGTTACTTATTGTATATGACCGATTCTGTTCATCGTAAAATACAACTTTACTATTAATATGATCTTTGAATCTTTTATTATTAGATTGACTATCAAAATCACTAGAAATAACTTCAAAATCAAGGTCTATTTTATAATCACAAATAGGTTCATTAAAAATAATTTCTATATTTGCTTTTTCATTAAAATTGCTTAAATGAGTTTCATATGTAGCAACACTGGATTTTTTATTATTTATCTTAGGATATTCATTAATATCTAAAATAAGTTCCTCTAAACCTACAACTTTTACATCAAATTTATTCACCTTTATTTTGTACCGTTTTTCTTTATCATTAGAGCTGAAAATCATTATTTTTTTAATAGGTAAAAATAGATTAGGTTTATGATTATTTTTATTATTTTCTAAATAAGCAACACTATTGCATATAGTAGGACCATTTATAATTTCACTGGACCAACCACCACCACCACCTGCTATCATAAGTAAATCGTCGCCTTTGTATAATGATGTTGCACCTGCACCAGAACAAGAACCAGTATTAGGTAGATTAGGAAGATTATTTTTTTTAGTTTCATTTAATAAATTATTTTTAACAGGTAATCTGTTTCCTTTTTTACCAACTATTATTTTTAAAATATCATTTTTCTTAAACTTAATATCATTAAATATTAATCCACCTTTCCCTCCAGATTCTATTCCTCCTCCAATACATGTTATTCTGTAAATGCCATCCAAACTAATTTTATGTTTCTGCGAAGTATTTATAATTGTATTATTCTTTAAGTCTTTAGTTGTATCAACAAAAGTGAATTTGTCGGTATCTATATTAAATGTATACCTATAATACAATCCATTTTTAAGAATATAAATGTATGGAACCGGATTATTTATTTCCATATCATTATAGTTAAGGAAACAACATTCGGGAGGATACGATGGTAATTTATCGAATATTTTATTGCAATCACTATTTTTAATAATTTTATTTTCAGTTAAACTGTATACAACTACTTTATTTTCGGTGAAAATATAAATATTTTGTTCTAAATAAAATAGGCAATTTATAATAGCATTTTCCAACCCATTAAAATAATCTTTAACAAAAATAGGTGGAACTAATGTTTGAGTAAATAAATTTAATTTGTATATGTTATTTTTATAAAGTAATCCTAAATAGTTATATTTGTAATTATAAAATCCTGATTCCACCGATTTAACCGAATTAACATTATTAAATAGTGTTCTAATTAATTTAGGTCTATCGTTAATATTGTTTGTTACTATATAGTTATCTCTAAAAAATTTATAAACTCCATCATGTTTCGTATAGACGAAACTTACTTTTGCATTAAGATTGATAGTATCATTTAAGTTTTTACTATTATTTAAAGTTGGTATAGAAGAAATAAAAGATTCTGTGTAAGAGCGTAATAATAATATAATTATTACTATTAAAATTATTATTAAATACATTAATATATAAAACGAAATTTAATTTTTATAAAATATTTGTTGTTTTATCATTTCTTTAGATAAAGGTTGTATAGATAATTTTTCTCCTTCTAAATCTGTTTTACCATGAATAGTAATGGCTGTGTTCGTATTTGTATGTGTTACAATTAAATATAATGGATATTCTATTAATTTATCTATTACATGATCTTTAGTTATGTATTGATTTAAATGAATTAAATCTATTATTTCTAATACTTTAAAACATACACTTATTTTTTGGTTTATAACATCTTGAAATGTTCCAAGAATAGGTGTAATATCATAATTAGGTTTACGTTC
>Ga0209534_10005629_pt1 | contig 11079 bp, 10 predicted proteins | sample COG_07_FD_184751 | JGI IMG/M metagenome (GOLD analysis project Ga0209534, IMG submission 184751) | Pelagic Microbial community sample from North Sea - COGITO 998_met_07 (SPAdes) (version 2) | ecosystem: Environmental > Aquatic > Marine > Neritic zone/Coastal water | place: Helgoland, sampling... | reverse complement strand
ACCGCTGCTGCAACATTTTCTATTCTTGATACCTATGTTCCTTCAATGGCTGTTTCCGCGAGGTCTGGTGCTGGTTTCGGTATTGGCGCTAATCTTGTTGGTTTCCCGAGAATGGGAATGATGTAAAAAGTATAATTGAAAAAAGTATAATTGAAAAAAGTATAATTGAAAAAGTATAATTTATTTTTTATATGTTTTAAAAAACATATAAAAAATAATAAATAATATTAATGACTTTAATAAAAAATGATATTAGCAAAAATGATATTAGCAAAAATGATATTATCAAAAATGATATAAGTTATAAATATTTACCAGTTTCAGTATTTGACGTGAAGCCATCGGGGAAAAAGGGTATTAGGGGGAAACAACATCATGATAAAAAATCGAGCCGTGCAACATATAGTCCTTTCCCACAAGATATAGCAGAATGGTGTGCCGAATATCATTTAAGAGATAATCAAATAATTTTCGACCCTTTTGCCGGTTGGGGTGAAAGACACAATGCAATAAAAAACGCCAATAAAACATATATTGGATACGATATCTCACAAAAAGCAATCGTTAATGCAAAGGAAAAATACGGTGTTGACAATATTTTAGCGAATTCTTTAACGGAAGAAATACCATCACACGACGGTTTGCTAACTTGTCCACCATATTGGAATTTAGAAAAATATGAAAAGAATGGTATTGATAGAGAGAAAACTTGGGAAATATTTTTAGAAAAATATGAAAAAATTTGGAAACGAGTAAGTGAAAAAGCTTTACCGGGGGCAAAATATTGTATTATGGTCGGTGATTGGCGCAAAAATCATAAATTCTACGACTTTACATATCAAACCGAAAAGATATTGGAGAAATGTGGTATGAAACCGTTTGATAAAGTTGTACTTTCTTATAAAAAAATATCGCCGATAAAACTTATGTTGCCGCAGGCAAAAAGATTGGGTTATACTGTGAAGGTACATCAAACATTGTTAATCTATTCTTTGTAAAAAAAAGAATTAAAAAAAAGAATTAAAAGTAAATCTTTTGTCAAACTTTTTTTAAAAGTTTATATATATGCCGAAAACGCAGAAACGTTCGCGGAGAAAGCGAAACAAACAAACAAAGAAAAAAGTCAGTAAAATTAAAAAAATCGTCAAAATATTTAAGCAATACCCAGAAATATTTCCGCGAGGATATTTTAGATTTTTAGAAGGAAATTTAAGAGAGAAATTTCAAAATAAGGAGATTATATTTAAAAATGGTGTTGTTTTAACTTGGAAAAAATACAAAGTTAATCCAGGTAAATTTTCAAAATATAATATTAAAAAGGGAGACATTAAAATTAATCAATTGGTTAATAAAACACAAGGTAATGGTAAAGCAAAAAAAATATTTTTAAATTTTTTAAAAAAACATGAGAATACTAATTTATTATTAGATGTAAGAACAAATAATAAACGGGCTATAAATTTTTATAAAAAAAACGGTTTTATAAAGATTGGAAAAACCAAATTTGGAGATATACCAGGTATTATTATGAAACGTAATAAAAAACAAAAGGGTGGCTTACAATCAAAATCTTCATCAAAAATGCAAAGCGGTGGCTGAGGCGAAAACAATGATGAAATTGATTTCATGTTGCTTTCAGGTGGTGGAGATGCCTGAAATGATATGAGCAACATATAAAAAAAATAAATGCTCAAAATTAATTTTTTGATGATGACGAAATATATTTTAAAACTTTAAGTTAATATATTTCCGAGAAGCATTTATTTTATTTAATTATATTATATGAAAGATGATATTAGACAAGGTATTTTCTTTGGAATAAATGCTGGTGTTATTACAACATGTGGTTTAATATCAGGGTTGGTTCAAACAAATATATCAATAAATATACTAATAATTAGTATAATTTCATTGGCTATTTCAGATAGCGCATCTGAAGCTTATGGATTATATTTATCAAAAAAAGCAAAAGATATAACAGACTTTTCTTCCGGACCATTATATTCATTATTATCTTTATTTTTATCAAAATTTATTATAGTTATAAGTTTTCTAATACCTCTATTATTTACAAAAAATTTGAAAGTATTTAAAAATATGACGTGGGTTTTGGGTTGGGGTGTTTTTATATTAATTATTTTGGATTTGCAATTATGTAAAATGAGAAATGAATCGTTTTGGAGTTATTTTATTCCGCACGTGGGTGTATTGCTGATAGTCGTGTTTTTAACTAAATATTTTGGTAATTTGATAAACAACTTAAAGTAAACTTTTTAGAAAAGTTTGACAAAACATAAACTTTTTAGAAAAGTTTGACAAAACATAAACTTTTGTCAAACTTTTCTCAAAAGTCATGATTTTGTCAAACTTTTCTCAAAAGTCATGGTTTTGTCAAACTTTTCTCAAAAGTTATGGTTTTGTCAAACTTTTCTCAAAAGTTTAGACTGTAGTTATAAATTCCCATTCCAGTTCGCTACAAATTTTTTTCCATATTTCATCTTGTTCGATTCTTTTGAGTGGGTCTTTTAACATTGGGAAAAAAGGTAAAAATGTTTTTTCATCCAATAGTTCGCACATTTTATAAAGAACATAATAATAATTTAAGAAATTGACTCTATCGTTAGGACAGTGTTTTGAATAAGGTTTTTGAATTTCTAAAAATAAGTTGCATAAAATATCTTCTAATTCTGGTCTCATAACAGGAGGTTTTATACCCAATTTATCTTTAATAAATGGAATATGTTCATAAAATTTGTTATATCCAAGTTTTTTTAAGATATCTTTTGCTTTTTTGTTATTCATATTTTTTAAATCAATTCTTTCTTTTTTAATTTGGTTTTTAATGTCAATCAACACCTGTTCTGGTATTTGTGTTGTTTCTTTGGCTTGAAATTGTGCCAATATTTCTCTAAAATGGTTTATTCTTTTATATGCATAAAAGCATACCTCTTTAGGTGGTTCTTTATAAGAAGGTTTTTCATGTTCAATTAAATATTTTACCTGGATACTACATTGTTTGCATACTAAAATACCTTTATTATCAATTGGAATTAGTTCACCAGAACATTTATGACAAATATCGTACTTTTTTTTATAATTATCTATATTAAAAAATGTGGAATCGACGTTTTTCAAATAAGAATTTAGGTTTTTATTTGTTTCTTCCTCATTTTGTTTATCATTATTATCATAATTTTTATCGAAAAATTTATGAAGTATTTTCTTTTTATTACACACACCTTCCGACAATTTTTTTTTTGATTCAAAATAATTGAAAATATATTTAGAATTATTTAATAAATAATTACTTTCTTCTTTTTGTTTCTCTTTTTTTTTTAATTTAAGTTCTTTAATTTCAGTTTTTATCTGTAATTTTCTTTCAAATTTTTTTGTAGTGAAAAATTCATTTTTTAAAGAGTTTATTTGTTTATTGAAATTAGGAATTATTGTATTTTTTATATTTTCAAATTCATACATTTTTTCTTTATGAGTATTGTCCAAAGTAATTTTTTTTTTATTAAATTTTATTTTTTTTGCTGTTTTTGGTTTAAAATTTGGCATTTCTAATATATAAATAAAAAATATTTTATATATTAATTTTTTTAAATTATAATTTTATTTTTTTTTAAATTATAATTTTATTTTTATTTTGTATATTAAAATTAATATGGATATTAATTTTAATGATATAATAAATTTTGATGAATTAGATGTTATTAAAAAAGCAAAAATAGTTTTTATTTTTAATGCTTTAGAAAAAGGATGGTCAATTAAAAAAAAAGGTGAAAGATTTATATTTTCGAAAAATCATGAGGGAAAAAAAGAAGTTTTTTCTGATTCTTATTTACAACAGTTTATCAAAACAAACTTATTTAGTGATTGAAAATTATGCTTTAAATAATTATGAATTAATTAATGTTAAAATGAAATTTTTTTTTCTTTAGGAATATTATAATAATATGGGAGGAGGATTAATGCAACTTGTAGCTTACGGTGCCCAGGATGTCTATCTTACGGGTAACCCACAAATCACTTTCTGGAAGGTAACTTACAGACGCCACACGAACTTTGCTATGGAATCTATTGAACAAACTTTTAACGGACAGGCTGACTTCGGTCGCAGAGTCCAGTGCACTGTTTCGAGAAACGGTGATTTAGCCTACAGAACCTATCTTCAGGTTACTCTACCTGAGGTTAATCAGGATGATGGTGCTAATGACGTCTATGCTCGTTGGTTAGACAACCCCGGACATCAGCTTATCTCGCAGGTTGAGGTCGAAATTGGTGGTCAGCGCATTGACAAACAGTACGGTGATTGGATGCACATCTGGAATCAGCTCACCCTTACCTCCGAACAGGAAGCCGGTTTCCACAAAATGATTGGAAATACCACTCAGCTTACTTACCTAACTGACCCAGCATTTGCCAAAGTCGCGACCGCCTGTTCCGCTTCGGATGTCCCTAACGCAACTTGCGCCCCGCGTCAGGCTCTCCCAGAGACCACCCTCTACATTCCACTTGAGTTTTGGTTCTGCCGAAACCCAGGACTTGCCCTTCCTTTGATTGCGCTTCAGTACCATGAAGTCAAAATCAACATTGAGATTCGCCCTATGGATGAATGTCTCTGGGCAGTCAGTGAAATTAGCGCGTCTGGTTCTGATAACAGAAAAGAAACCAAAGCATACAGTAAATCCCTTGTTGCTGCTTCTTTATATGTTGACTACGTTTTCCTCGATACGGATGAACGCCGACGCATGGCGCAGAATCCACATGAGTACCTCATTGAACAGCTTCAGTTCACTGGTGATGAATCCATCGGGTCTTCCAGTAATAAAGTTAAACTAAATTTCAATCACCCATGCAAGGAAATTATCTGGGTTGTCCAACCTGACGCCAACGTCAGCTACTGCGACTCTTTCGTTTCATCTGAGGTATTGAATGCAGCACTTGGTGCCCAGCCTTTCAACTACACCGATGCGATTGATGCCTTACCTAACTCAATTCGTGCTTTCTCTTCTACTTCGCAGTTAGTAGTTAGCGGTAAAGCAAATAATGGTGTTATTGACTCCTCTGGTCTTTTCACCGACCCAACTGCCGGTAGTAATGCTAGCACCGGCGACCTCTCTGCAGGCGCCGTTGCTGGTGTTTCGGGTGCATTCGGTTCTAGTGTTAACAACGGTGTCTCTGACGCCGGTGCTTTCGTCCTCGCCGAGACCGCACTTAACATGCACTGCTGGGGTGAAAATCCAGTTGTCACCGCCAAGCTTCAGCTTAATGGTCAGGATAGATTCTCTGAGCGTGAAGGAACCTACTTCGACCTCGTTCAGCCTTTCCAGCATCACACCAGACACCCCGACACTGGTATCAACGTCTACTCGTTTGCCCTTCGCCCAGAAGAGCACCAGCCATCTGGAACTTGCAATTTCTCTAGAATTGATAACGCGACTCTTCAGCTTGTTGTCTCTGCTGCTGCCATCTCAGGTGCCTCCACCGCCAAAGTCCGTGTTTACGCCACCAATTACAATGTCCTTCGTGTCATGAGCGGTATGGGCGGTCTAGCATACTCGAATTAAGTTGTAGTTTGTAGCACATACCATAAAAAATTGATATAAAAACAATATTATAATTAATATAATATTGTTTATGATGAATAGCTGTGAGGAAGAAAAATGCAAATGGAAAAGAGCAGATAAAACGCAATGTATATATAAGGCTATACTGAATAAAAATTATTGCAAACTTCATAAAAAATTTGAAAATATGTATACACTAGAAGAACTTCCCGACTTACAACGATGTTCAAGATGTAAAAAACCAGTAAAAAAATTACCAATTAAACAAACAAAATGTAATAATTGTCTATCACAACAAAAAAAAAATAAAATAGTCTTAAGAAAAAAACGCACAGAAAATAAAAAAAAATGTTTATGGATTAATCAAAAAGGTGTTCCATGTCCATGGAACACTAGTATTAAATATTGTAAAAGGCATTCAAAATATAATGGCATCTTTGAACCGGATGATATTCCAAATTTAAAAAAATGCAGTGGTTGTAAAAATCTATTCAAACCTGAAAATACAGAAAAAACATGTTTGAAATGTAAATCATACCGAAAAAATATAAAAAATATAAAAAATATAAAAAATATAAAACTATGTTCTGCTATTACAATATGTTCTGGTAAACCATGTTCATATAAAGCATTGGAAAATGATAATTATTGTAAAAAGCACCAACGATATAAAAAACATAAATTATTGATTGATTCTGGTAAAAGAATATGTTCTAACTGGATAAGAGGTTGTTTTAATGAATTGTTAATAGACAATATGGCAAAATGTAATCTCTGTAAAGAATCCACAAATAATGATAAATTAACAACTTCGTTAACTATTTATGAATCAAAATATACAACATATAAATCAGAAGCCAAAAGACGAAATATAATTTGGGATTTAACAAAAGAACAAACTATTAATTTATTTAAAAAAAAATGCGAATACTGCGCAATAAATGACGGATTAAATGGAATAGATAGAATTGACTCTTCCAAATCATATACTATTGATAATTCCATTACCTGTTGTGAAATTTGCAATAAAATGAAATTAACACATGATAAAACAAATTTTATACTTATTATTAAATGGGTATGCGAACATTTATCATTATTTAAAAAAAATTATTCACTGCAACATATCGATGGATTGTTTGAAAAAGCAAACACAAAAAAAACATACAGTGCATATACAACATGTATAAATAAAAAAAATATTAAAATGTCATTAACAGAACAACAATTCTATAATATATTGCTATTTCCTTGTCATTATTGTGGAAATTTTAGTAAAGAAGGGTCAAATGGTATTGATAGAATAGACCCACAATTATATTATAGTATTGAAAACGTTGTTCCATGCTGTAAAACATGCAATTTTATAAAAGGGTCGCAAACTTTATTTCATTTCAAAGAAAAACTTACCAATATTTATAAATATAGTATTTTAAAGGAAATCCCCGATTATCAAAATAATCCAAAAACAAAAATGATTTCCATTTTATCCAAAAATAATATTAAAACAACAAATTTTCCTTCTATTAAACTTCATCATCCCATTAAATTCTATAATGATTCCGTATTTACCGGTAATTTAATTGATGTAAAAAATATGAAAATCAAACTTATTTTTACAAATAGCAAACACCCACAGTTTGATATATGGCAATACTATCGGCGAACTATTAGTAGTTTCAAACCTAAAAAGGGGTCGTGTTTATTAGGAAAACGCACATATATTTTAGTTCAAGATGAAATTAGTGGAAAATATTTAGGTATAATTTCCATATCAAGTGATATCAAATTTCTTGGACAAAGAGACAACTATATTGGATGGAATAAACATCATCAATTTACATTAAAAAAATTAGATAAATTAGTAAATATAACTACCTGTGTTTCTACCCAACCATTTGGATATAATTTTAATGGTGGAAAATTACTGACATCATTGGCTTTCTCAAAAGAAGTATTGCAATTTTGGTACAATAAATATAATACATATATTCAAGGAATAACTACCATGTCATTATATGGTAAATCTATACAATATGACAGATTACAATGTATAAAATACTTAGGATTAACGAAAGGTATCAGTGTTAAAGATATTTCTTCTGAAGCTGTAAAATTCGCAAAAGAATATTTATATGACGTTGGATTATACGATAAATCATATGAAAAAAATAATTTATGGTTATTTAAAAAGTGTCTTAGGAAATTAAATATCCCAATGGAAGATGTACTTAAATCCGTAAAAAAAGGTGTCTATTTTGGATATACCTCTCCACAATCAAAAAAATATTTAAATAGCAACACAACCGATGAACCAAACCCAATTCCATATGCAAAAACCACAAATGAAATTTATAATTGGTGGGTAAATAGATGGGCTGACCAAAGATATACTAACCTTAAAAAAAACAATAAAATCATTTATTAAATATATTTAGAGTTTTACACAAAATTTATATAGATAATGCAATATTACTGGGGAATACCTGATACAAGTGTTAGTTTTTGTGAAAAAAAATATAATAATATTTTCTGGATAGCAGAATATAATAATACAATAAGTGCAATTCCATATTTATTCGTTGGATTAATGTTTTTATTTACAAAAATAAGAAAAATAGGAGTTTGCATAATTTTTTTAGGATTTTCCACAATTTTAATGCACGGAACATTGCGATATTATGGACAAATATTAGATGAAATCAGTCTATTAATAATTGCTTTCGAAACTTTAAAACTGTTAGACAGAAAGGTAAACTACCTCTTTTTACCACCCATGATCGGTATTTATTTAATGTTTCATGAAAATTTTTTAATTTTTCTTTCAACATTTGCAGGAATGAAAATAGCCATTGTTTACAAAATATATAATCTAAAAAAAAATACATCACAAATCGTTTTCGCTAGTTTATATGTTTTTTTCTTTCTATTTGCTTCTATTTTTTGGTTTATAGACCAACGTTTTTGTAAATATATAGGAAACACGCAATTTCATGCTATGTGGCATATTAATACATGTATTGCTATGCTTTATGGTTATTCGATGTTCATCGTTAATTAATTTATATTTAATTTTATATTAGAATATATAATATGTCGGTTGAAATTGTTGGTTATTGTGCTATTTTAATTGGTGCTATTTCCTTAACACCCCAAGTAATTCAAATGATTAAAACAAAAAAGGTGCGGGATATAAATATATATTTTCTATTAATTTCAATTATTAGTGATATTATTTATTTTGTTTATTCTGTATTATCGAAAAATACTTTTATGTTTTATTCCATGTTTCCACCTACTTTATCACATATAACAATGTTGTTTGTATGGTTTTTATATAATAAAACAATTGATACAAACATTGATACAAACATTGATACAAATGACATAGAAATAATAATAATTTAATTTCTAATAAAATAGTAAATGCTTGAAAAACAGGAATTTAAAGAATTATTTGTTACCGCTGTTGTATTGTTAATAATAGATGTATCATATTTATATTTTAGAAGAAACGATTTTAATATTTACTTTTTAAATGTTCAAAAATCACCTTTGAAATTTCGTCTTTCGGGTGCTATTTTAGCATATATTTTATTAATTTTAGGAATGTACTATTTTATTATAAAAGATAAAAAATCTCTCCAAGATGCATTCTTATTTGGTGTTTTTGTTTATGGTGTTTATGATTTTACAAATTACGCAACTTTATCTAATTGGACGCTAAAATTTTCATTAATGGATATGTTTTGGGGTGGTTCAGTATTAACTATCAGCACATTCATAATTTATGAACTATTGAAATATTTATAATTTTAAATATTTTTTATAAAAACTTAAATATTTTTTATAAAAACTTAAATATTTTTTATAAAAACTTAAATATTTTTTATAAAATTTTAAATATTTTTTATAAAAACTTAAATATTTTTTATAAAAACTTAAATATTTTTTATAAAATTTTAAATATTTTTTTTTAAAAATTATTTAAAATTTAAAATATATAAAAATATATAGAAATGGCAAAAGTATATACCATAATTTATGATGAAAATGCGGCTGAATTAGATTTAAATACATGGTATGCTTCGAAAGGAGAACCAAAAATACCTGGATATAGAACAAATAGTTCTTTATTGCAATGGATGACGGGTTCAAATAATGAAAAAGTTGGTTCATTAGTTGCGAATCCAAATGTAGATATATCAGCTAGTAAAATAATTCTTTCAGCTAATTTAAATTGGGATATTGAAAATCAATTAGTAATTTTTGCAAAACAAAGTATGGTGTTTGATGGGAATGGAAAGACTATAATTTTAACAAAAAACGCTATAATTGAATTTTGTGGTTTAATTGCACCTCCACACCAATACAGTTATAGACAATGGTATCATACTTTAAATGATGCTGGTGGTTATAAAGGACAATACACTTATTATAGACAAGACACTGCAGAATGGTTCGACTATATAAAAGGTATAGATGAAAATAATAATTTAATTGAAATACCACCCAACGAAGACCCATATGGTATAACTGTAAAAAATTTAATAATCGACGCAGAAACAAATTCTATAAATAGTCAGTCAGCACCTTATCCTCGTGGAACTGGTTGTATGTTTGGTCATATAAATGTTGGTATTAGATATTATGGACAATATGGTAATGGTGGTAGACCAATGGTAAATGGCAATGTTACTAGTTCAACGAAAAATTTATTTATTGTTGAAAAATGCCAAATAAAATGTCTTCAAACTAGTTTTACTGATTATCAAGGTGCATTTGCTGGTTTTTTATCAGGTAGAGGTAAATTTTTAAATTGTATTGCAAATACAAATTTTATAGGTAATAGTTCTTACGGATGGTGGGAATTTGAAAACTGTTTGGTTAATTCCAATAAAAGATTAGTACCAGATGCTTTAAATAGACAAACTGATTTTGAAGCAAGAAACAATGACGCAACTACTGCTGCTATTCTTTACCCACCAATTGGTAGCGACGCGAATGGTTCTAATGTTTTAAGTCATAAAGCTTACCATAAATATATATTTAAAAATTGCGTAGCTCAACAAATATATTATAGATTTTCAGAATATACTTCATTAACTAATGCGAATATTACAGGTGGTATTTTAGAAATAAGTGGGTGTAAAGTTAGCGATTCTCGTTTATCAAATAACTATGGTCCTAATAATACGATTGAATCAAGTTATTCTACTATGACAAACAATAGTGTAAATTTTGCATATTTATCAGGAAGTGTTTTAGATACCACGATGCTTGATGATATTTTGGATGTTATAAATACCAATAATGCATTTAAAAAAGAAAATAATGATATTTATATTCAATTTTCTCCTTTCGTGGGTATTTCTATTTCTGATTATTTGGCAGTTAAAGCCATTGATTTAACATCCACTGATATTGTCCCTGTTTCGGCTGTTCCTTTAACATGGTTTGATAATGCTGAAGGTTCTGGTGATACTTTAGAAAGAAACAAAGAAAC
>Ga0209534_10005625_pt1 | contig 11083 bp, 14 predicted proteins | sample COG_07_FD_184751 | JGI IMG/M metagenome (GOLD analysis project Ga0209534, IMG submission 184751) | Pelagic Microbial community sample from North Sea - COGITO 998_met_07 (SPAdes) (version 2) | ecosystem: Environmental > Aquatic > Marine > Neritic zone/Coastal water | place: Helgoland, sampling... | reverse complement strand
TGGGATGCTATTATATGGTATTAATAGCAGTGGTAAAAGTTGTTTAATGAAATCAGTAGCAATCAATATTCTATTAGCTCAATCAGGTATGTATGTATTTTGCGATTCAATGACATATTCACCATACAATGCTATATATACACGTATAAGTAGTGCAGATAATATTTTTAGAGGAACAAGTAGTTTTATTCGTGAAATGACGGAATTAGACAATATACTAAAACGAGCAAATAAAAACTCATTAGTTGTAGGAGATGAAGTATGTGCGGGAACTGAAAATATATCAGCAATATCAATAGTATCCGCAAGTATATTAGAACTTTGTAAATTGAAATGTTCTTTTTTATTTGCAACTCATTTACATGAATTAATTAATATTGAAGATATAACAACAAATGAAAAAATATTAATAAAACATATGAAAATAAATATTGTTAATGATAATATAGAGTTTATACGAAAATTGGAAGATGGTGATGGAGATAAACTATACGGAATTAATATATGTAGATATCTAAAAATGCCAAATGAGTTTTTATTAAAAGCTGAAGAAATCAAGAAAACATTAACAAATACTGATCATAATTTTATAGAATTTAAGAAATCAAATTACAATGCCAAAATATATATGGATAAATGTTTAGTATGTAATATTAATAAAGCTACAGAAACCCATCACATAATATATCAATGTAATGATGATAGTAAAAATAAAAATAAAATAGATAATTTGGTTCCAATATGTAATGAATGTCATAATAAAGAACATAATGAAAAAAGTATTAAAATAGAAGGTTATATTGATACTGTAAATGGTAGAGTATTAAATGTAATTAAATGTAAAGATCAACATTAGAATTTATATTATTTTTATTTAATGTTTCAATTAACGTTGAAATATTTTCAAGTATATTATGTGTTTTACGATATATAAATAAGAAATCAATTAAAGTGCAAGGTGGTATATCAAAACCTTTAATTTGTTTCCATAATTCATTAAAATTACTATCATCTGTAAAGAATGATTTATATATATCATATGCTTGATCTTTATCAACATATGTAAGTTCAATAGAATGATCAATTCTACCGGATCGTTTTAAAGCATTATCAAGTTTTTCAGGATAATTAGTAGTTAAAATTAATATCATACCTTCTTGACTATTAAAACCATCCATACAATTTAGAAACCCTTGCATTGTTATATTATTCCGCAATGTATCAGATTCTTTTCTATCTGTAAAAATACAATCTACATCTTCTATAACTACCACACTTAACTTTTCATTTTCATTAATAGATCTAAAAGCTTCCAAAAAATCAGATTCTTTTAGTTCAGCATTAATATTAATAACTAAAATATCACAATTATATGTAGTAGCTATACCATGAATAAGAGTAGTTTTTCCTACACCAGGTTTTCCATGAAGTAATATATTATATTTATAAGGAATACCGTGTTTAACGTAATCATTATAAGAATCGGGATCAATAAAATTTTTAATATGATGACATATATCTTCTTTTTGATTTTTTTTAAGAAATATAGTATCCATAGATCTTTTAGGTATTATAGTTGAATTACACCAACCATATTTACCGTAAAACTTTTTCGTAATTTTATTATTTGATTCAAGTTCAAGATAATTTTCACGATTATTACAACAAAAAGTAATAAAATTATTTAAAAAAGTTTTATCATCATCTTGATGAATAGATAATGTTATCGTTTTAATAATAGTATAATCTTTTTCATTTGTATTTATAGTTTGTATAATATTATTAAGTATAAGATCTTCAATTTTGATAGTTATAAAACGATCTTTATGTTTTAAAAAATATTCACCATTATCTGGACTTATAAGATGTGAATAAGTTTTTTTTCCTTTTAAAAAATATTCACGATTTCTAATTTTATCATAACCATTATAAATACCTTTATCAATATTTAATACATCATAAATATAATGTAACAAATATTTACCAACAATATCACTTGAATATAATGTTAATTTTAACATATTTAATATATTTATATAATCTTTAAGTAATAATATAAGGTTTTTTATTTATAATTAAAGATTCGTCTGGTTTAATTAATAATTCTGGATATAAATCAAATAATATTTGATGAACTTGTTTCTTTTTAGTTTTATAAGAATCTTTATTATATGATACTACACGTAATGATCTACTTACATTTAATGCAAAATCTATATCTTTAGTGTTATATGTAATATTGTTAGGAATCCATCCACCATATAATGTTGGATAAAATGCGTGAATTATACGTAAATAATCTCGCATAACATTATCAGATTTAATTTTTTTAGCAAAACCAAAATCCCAAATTACCCATATAAAACCAATATTTTCAAGATAAACGTCAATACCATTGACCTTATAATAAAAATATCCTCCAGATTCTATTTTATGATACAAAAAATTACCCCAATGTGAATCTTTATGTATAAAACCAGTATAATGTGAAAAATTAGAAATACTAAAGAATATTTGTGTAATAGCATTTTTCATAAATGTGCTAGTTTGTTTATTAGATGACATTAGCATCTTAAGATCACCTGAAAACATTTCATTAAAACTTACATAAAAATTATCACAATATCTAATAGCTTCTGGTAATAATGAAGAATTCATATCATTCGTTTTAGATATTGTTTTATAAAAATACAATATAGGAAAATGAATGGTTTTTTTAGTTAAAATAATCTCAGTAATTTTTTTTAAAATAGCTAATTCTTTTGAATTGCTTTCATTTATACATATTAATTTAGCAGAAACAATATATTTTTTAGGTTTTATTCCATATGTAACCGAATATACTGCACCATATTTACTTTTACTTCCAATTTTTTTATGTAATAATAAATTTTTATAGCTATATTTATCTTTTTTTACAATTATAAAATCACCTATACTAATAGATGTAAAATATTTCATAAAATTATTAGCATATTTAATACGATTATCTAATATAAATGTTCTATCTTCAAAACTAATAGATTTATTAATGGGACTTGGTATGTTATGTACCATTTATATTTTAAGTATATAAAAACATAATATTATAACTCTTCCGTCAAAAGAATTACGAGACATATTAGAAAAAAATGAATGAACCTAGTATTTTACTAGCCAATAGAGATAATCTAGATATTAAATTTACAAAACTTGATTTTTTATATGATCCTAAAATGTTTCTTTAAGTTTCTTCCATTCTTCGCTTATTATAGCTAATTTTTCTTTATAAGTAATAGGATTATCAGTCATTTCTTTTAATTTCATAGATCTAAAACTGGTATAAGTAGGTTTTTGTAATTCTTGTTCGTTTTCAAAAATATAATCAACAATATCTTTTATTGTTGTAATATTATCTGGTATAGTTTTAAATTTACTAATGATTTCTTTTTTAAACATTGTTATTAAAATATAATAATTAAATCATTTTTCCTTTTTTCCACATTTTTCATGATTTATAGTAGCAAGTAATTTATCAACATTTTCTTTATCTTCTACACGTATTTTTGGACAATGAGTAGCAGTATTAAAATCACCATCGGTTATTATTGATTCGCCTTTGTTTGGTGCTTCTTTATTAACAGTCCAAGATTTATTAAAATATTCTAAAGTATATTTAAATATATTATATTCAATATCAGTATTAACAAATTTATAATATGTAATTTCAACTTTATTTCCTGAATTTGAATAAGTAATTTTACTAAATCCATAAGAATCATGAACATACATATCAGTAACTTTAATATTATTATTTAATTTACATTTTAATGGAATAGGAACAGTGTTATCAACATAATCACCAAGACGATCTCTTGAAGCACCACCAGAACCACATATAACCATACAAAGATTGCTAGATAATTTACATATTTGAAAATTATGAATATCAGCACATAAATAAATACTTTTGTATGTTGTAAAAATATTTAAAAACTTATTAATTGCATCAACTTTCGCTTCATCAACTTTCTCTTTAAAATATAAATCAGCCACTGTATTAATTATAAACTCTGCTTTAGGTGTAGATTCACCTTCCGTTTTTTTCTGCTTCTTTTTCTTTAATCCAAAGAAAGGATGATGACCAACAATAAATAATAATTTAATTTTTTTACCAATTAATTCACGAATAACTAACTTGCGATATTCATTAATTGAGTTGATATCTTTAGCTTCAAAAATATTAGTATTTAAGTATAAAAAGAATATTCCTTTACTTTTTTCTTCAATATGTGGCTTACATACATATAATTTTACATTATTATATTGATAAACATCTTTAATATTTTCAGTTTTACTACTAGGATTTAATAACATTTTACTAATAATATCAGTTTGAACTTTAACCATACAACCTAATTGATCGCATTGATTTAAAGCATAAAAGTCATTTAATTTTTTAGGATTTATATCGTGATTACCTAAAACTATATCAATTTTCTTAGATATTTCAAATAGTTTTTTATAACCAGTTTCCAATACATATACTGGATAAAACTTAAACTTTCCTATAGTTTTATTTTCTGAAGTTGAAGCATTTGCAGCTTGAAGTGTTGCTGGTAGTTTTATTTTTTGACTATACCAATTATCCCCTGCTAAAACAATAGGCATATTTGAATATAATTTTTTTAATAACGCTAAAACAACATTTCTATTAAGAGTTTTTTCTTTTTTGGAACAATTAATGTTATTCCAACAACCAAAGAATATAAAGCTTGTATTAGCAACGTGTGGAATACTAGACGAACTGTTATTAAAAGATAATGATTTAGCTTTTTTAGCAACGTGTGGAATACTAGATGAACTTTTATTAATAGATAATGATTTAGCTTTGTTAGTACTTGACATTTTATATTATATAAAACATTATTAATTGTTTTTCTATAATAATGAATCCATTTGAAAAACAAACAATAGTAATAGGTGAATATTCAATAAAAGATATAGTTAAAACAAATAAAAAAATCGGAGATGTTTGGAATACTAAAAGTAATAAAACACGTATTCTTTTTTGCGGAACATATCCAATAGGAACAACAAATGGTTATTCGAAGATTACATATTATACTTCAAAATATTTAGGAAAATATGAAGATGAAATAGATTTATCAATTTGGGGATTTCAAAATTATAAACAAACATCGGGTGCTATAAGAAACGACATACCATCCAACGTTAAATTACTTGATCCATTACAAATTGAAAAAGATAACAACGTATCTGGTAGTGGGTTTGGTGAAAAAGTTATAGCAAAACATTTAAAAGAAAATGCTTACGATATTATTATTATTTTTAATGATAGTATGATTACATCTGCAGTAACCGCAAATATTATAAATGAAATGCATCAATATAGATCTAAGTTTAAATTAATTTCATATATGGATCAAGTATATATGTTCCAAAAAACAGAATATATTAATTTATTAAATAAACATTTTGATGCTATTATTGCTTTTACACCATTTTGGAAAGATAATACTTATAGAATAGGTATTCGTAAAGATATGCCAGTTTATGTATATAAACACGGTTTTGATGATAAATTATATTTTCCTATTCCAAAATCTTATTGTCGTTATTATTATGATCTTCCACAAAATGCTTTCATTATTGAATCTACAAATCGGAATCAACCTAGAAAAGGATGGGATATTGCGATTATATCATGGGCGTTATTTGTTAAAAGACATTGGATTGCTAATGTAAATTCTAAAGATACTAAACACGAATTTAAGACTAATCATCATACTAAAAGACCTATTTTGTTTGCCATAGGAACATCACAAGATGGTCATTGGGATCTAATGGCTGTTTTAGAACACGAATGTAAATTAATTGATTTAGATTTTGAATATGCTAAAAAAACGCTGTGGTTTATTGACAATGCGCAAAAAATATCAGATCGTGATATCAATATTTTTATGAGTGTATGTGATGTTAATTTTGCACCTGTTCATGCTGAAGGCTGGGGATTAACTTGTAGTGAAAGTTTAGGTGTAGGAAGAGCACAAGTAGCCGCTTATGTTGGAGGACATAAAGAGTTTATGAATGATACAGTATCAACATTAATAAGACCTAAATTACATAAATATGGAGAATTAAATAGTAAAATGAAAGGTATAGGTTCTATTGACGAAATATGTTTGCCTGAAGATTATATGGAAGGATTATGGAAATATTTCAGTAATCCGGATTTATGCGAAAAACACGGTAATCGTGGCAGAAAACATATATTAGAAAATTATAGATGGGAAAAAGTTGTTAAAGATTTTAAAAACAATGTTTTAGATAAAATTATTGCATTATAAACTTAATGCTAATTTATATATTTCTTGTGTTTCTTCTGGTGTTATATCATCTTTTATATTAAATCTTTTACGAACATCATTAGGTGTATTACATTTTTTTATAATATTTGCAACTTCATTACAAGATAATTCAAATAAACTATCAATATCTAAAAAACAACTTGCTTCAATAATTTCAAATAATATGTTATCAGGTAAATCAAAAAATCTATTATTCCATCTAATTATATAATCGGTATCTGTATTATTTTTTATAAAATCATCGTGATGCTTTAAAAAATATATAATATTCTTCATTATACTTAAAGAACAAGATTTATTATTTAATTCTACGGTCTCATCGTATGATGGTAAATTACTTAAAAATACAGAATAACATATTAAATTATCTGGATATTCTATATTTTTCTTATCGTAAGTTAAAAGTTTCATATGTTAATATATAAACAGAATAATTTTTTATATTGTTTTATTCATATACCAAAAACCGCAGGTAAAACAATAAGAAATAATATTAAAAATAAAACAGAGGTAATTAAAGAATATTGGGGATGTTCAGACGCTTTTGATTATGCTCATATTTCTTATGCATTACGAAATAACTTTTGTAAATATGATAAAGTTTTATATCATACATATGTAAGAAATCCATATCAAAGATTAATAAGTGCATATTTTTATAAAAATCCAATAAATACTATTACGGATTTACGTATATTTATTAAAATGGTATTAAAATATTACGATTTTTCAAATTATCATTATAATTTTATTCATTATTATCCTTCTTATTTATTTATTTGTGAAAATACACTTGTATTACCTAAAGATATTATTATTGAAAAAATTGAAGATAATAAAGATTTTAAAATTAATATTCGTGATATTTCTATATTTTTAGATCCTGAATGTATTTCAATTATTGATAAAGTATATGCAAACGACTTTAAGCTATTTAATTATAAAAATCAAAATTTAGTAATTTAATAACAATAATAGAATTACATTATTGTATAATATAAGACATTTTTATAAAAAATCATTGTTGTCATTATAAACATACACTAATAAATTGTGAAAGTTAATATTAAAATCATTATCTTCATATGATCTTATGATTAAAAAACAAAATTATACTATTATCAATCAAATAATGTTGTCATTATAATAATAAAACAATATGTAGATGTTGTAATAACTATAATGTAAAATCATTTACATAAAAATTATTTAAATATAGATCATAGATATCATAGCTTTTTTCAAGTTTTTTAGCTTCATTAACAAGTTTAAATTTTTCATTTGCTACAATATGTTCAGGATAATTAAGTATTTTCATATTTGTATAGTTTTTATATTTATGTTCATATTCTAAGCAATTCTTAGCGTAATTCCACGCAGAATCTGTATATTTTTTATATAATTCTTCTTCATTATCTTTATTCAACCTTAAATACATTTTTTTTTATATACAAAAATATTATCACTTATTTTTCTTTTACCTAATATTATTTCATTTAATGGTTCTAATAATGCTAAATCAATAGGTGTAGGTTTTATTTTAGGAGTTTTTCTGTCTTCATTAAACATAATATATGTATTATTTAATATTATTTTATATATAAATATGACAACAATCTTAAGTATAAATGAATTATATAATATTAAAAAAACTATAGATCAAAATCATATAAAAACTTATAATAAAGTAGTAGAACTTTGTAATAAAAAAATAAAAAGAATAGCAGAACATAATGGTTATTCTACTTTTTATGAAGTTCCTTATTATATAATAGGTTATCCTTTGTTTAATGTAGAGGAATGTATAAAACATACAAGAAGGCTTTATAAAAAAACAGGTTATATTGTAAATAGATTACCAGAACCAAATAGAAATATATTATATATATCGTGGGATCCAACCGAAATTACTAATAATAAAAAAATAAAAACATTAGGACTTAATTAAATTTAATATATCTTAATTCTTTTTGAATAGGTTCAACCACTTTTTTATCACTTTTATTTTTAGAACTCATATTTTTAGCAATTTCATTGTAATTATTAGAAATGTATTCGTATATATAATTTTTAAAAAACCAACGAAATAAATTAAGTTGTCCTATAGTAGTTTCAATAACTTCTTTATCTGTTATTTTATAAGTAATACGTTCATGTCTTCTAAAAGGATCAAAATACATTTTACTAAATGATTTTAATTGTGCTCGATAATCAATATACATATTAAATTTACGTAAATTAGCTGCTCTTTTCAAATTATCTGGTAAAGTTTTAAAGATCTTTTTAGTACTATCATCAATCCAATATTGTATATTATTATTTTTAGCAAAATGAGTTAATAACCAATCAATTAATCTAAGAGATATAAAACTTTTTCCAGAAATTATATTTTTTAAATGTTCTAAGTGTTTAGGATTATTTTTAAAATATTTGTATATTGATGATAATAAAAGTGTCTTTCCTGTTAAGTTATCCATTATAGATTTTGAACAAATAAATGTTTATATTAGTTTTCCCAATATGGTTGAGAACCAATTTCCATATCTCTACGGTTGGTATCAGGTCCAATTGTAGAAATCATCCATGGACTTACAGGTTTTACCGGGTTAGGTGGTTCAGAACGTAATTGTAAATTAGGATTACGTAAAGAATTTTGCACAGTATTAACACCTACTGTCCATCCAGCCGTTAATAAGTTTTGATCTTCAATTGCTCCCCCTGTTGTAGGATTCATACTAGCCCATTTAGAATTAGTAGCATCCAAATCTGCAGGTAATAGATCTTGAGCAGTTAAACTACTACGAGGATAACAACTGGTTTCCGATTCAGCATTTACTTGATTTTGATTACTAGAAGCAATTTCAGTATATACCGGTTGTTCAGGATCAGCTGGTGAATATTTAACATCATTTGACATACCAACGCTATTTATAACATTTTGTTCATTATATACATCTGCATTTGAATTAGCATTATTGAACTTTTCATAATTAAAAACTTTGCATTTTGTGTTATAAGCTTGAAATAATAAAACTAAGAGTAATAGAAGTATCAAAAGAGCAAAGTATAAAACAAGTTTGTTGTTATCTTCTGCCATATTATATTTTATCTAATATAAGATAAAAACTTTTTAACAATGCTTCAAAATCTTTACTATCATATATTTTTTTAAGATCTAATTTAGTATTCTTTAAAAACTTGATTTTATCATCTATTTTATTAATTAATCTTTCATATTTAGCATCAAATAATTCATCAATATTGTCTAATTCATTAGTATCATTTTCAATTTTTTCAATATTACGAACCAACCATCTTATGTAAAAACTATTGTTTTTAATATAAATACCTATTAGTTTAATAGTTATATTTTTTAAACAATTAGTTTTTTGATTTTTAATTAAATCCCCAATATCAACATAACCATCCAATGTTGGAAAATAATCTTTATGTAATACTATCTCGAATGTATTATTTTGTTCATTAAAACAAGGTACATAATTATCAATAATATCTTGATATTCTAAATTATTTTTAAACCATTTATTGTTATTATTAATAACTACATCTTGCGAAGATCTTTCAATTTTTGATAATATTTGTTTATCATTATTTTCATTAATTTTAACAATAATAACATATTTTTTTGCTGAATTTTGTATGATATTAATAATATCAATATTAGTTAAAGTTAAAACATAGTCATTAATAGGTGTTGAAATATAAAAATCATTGCGTTTAATTATTGCGTTAAATGGTATCATTTTAATATAATTAAAATGTTAAGAAAATTATGACTAATACGCATAATAAAGATTATATAGACATAATTATAAACTTTATTAAAAAAAAACTACTTGAAAGTGATTTTAAAGATCTATTACAACATCAAATATTATATGTTCTCATTCCTATCATTATATCTATTGGTATATTAAATTTCTTAACAACCTTAGGTGCTATGTTTATATTTTATACTTTTTCAGTTAAAAAATAACGTTCTTTTATAACATTGTCATATTTTAAAATATGTTTATAACTTTTTGTTACAGTCACTTCACTAACACCGCATATATTTGCTATATATTTCTTTGATATATCTAAACCTTTATTATTACAATAATAACATATTATGCCTGAAGCAGAACTAGTAGGTGAATTATCTCGTAATATATCTTCATCATATAAATATTTTGATAATTCTACACATACAGCTATATCTTTTTGAGACATATTTAATTGAGATCCAAATCTTGAAATAAATTCGTGAGGTGAAGATGAAAAAACATTCATAGGATTTAATTTTTGAAATCTAGCATTACCTTTTGTTAAGGTTATTGGTGTTATTTCAAACATTTCCGCAATTTCTTTAATACTACGAGGAACATTGTTTATTATACAAGCGTAATAAACACATGAAGCTACTAAACCATCATTATTATCACCTCTAGATATTTTTAAACTTGATACTTTTTTATACATTATTTTAGCATCATATAATACTTTTCCAGATATACCTTTATTATTAGTATTATTTGTAAATCTTTCAAATACATTTAATAATTTACGTTCGCTATAAGGCATACTAGTCCAAGTTTGTAATTTACGAATACAATGTAAATCTTTACTATCACGCATACTTTTACCAATAATAGAACCTAATGATGATTTTGGTAATAACACATTTGTTGGTAATCCACATCTTGAAGGAT
>Ga0209534_10005597_pt1 | contig 11110 bp, 7 predicted proteins | sample COG_07_FD_184751 | JGI IMG/M metagenome (GOLD analysis project Ga0209534, IMG submission 184751) | Pelagic Microbial community sample from North Sea - COGITO 998_met_07 (SPAdes) (version 2) | ecosystem: Environmental > Aquatic > Marine > Neritic zone/Coastal water | place: Helgoland, sampling... | reverse complement strand
TTATATTATCAGATCAAATAAGAGATGAGTTATTAAAACTTGGAATACAACTAAATGACGATAAAAACAGTTCTTCATTTGAATTAATTTAATGAAAAGAATTATTATTTATCCTTTTTTAATTTTAATTAAATTTTACCAATCTTTCATTTCTCCATTATTACCCTCAACCTGTAGGTATACCCCAACTTGCTCTGAATATTCAAAACAATGCTTAATAAAACATGGTCTGATTAAGGGTTCATTAATGAGCATAAGAAGAATATTAAAATGTAATCCGTGGGGTGGAAATGGATATGATCCTATACCTTAGTGTTATTAATATAAATTTAGACTATGATGTTATTTAAAATAGATTGGGCCCCAAATGAAATTCTTTTTGAATTTGGCCCTTTGACAATATATTGGTACAGTGTAATGTTTATAATAGCTTTTTCTTTAGGCTATTATATTGTTCAAAAAATATATATTAATGATAACAAGTCTGTTACATTAGTTGAACCACTTTTTATTTATGTAGTATTTGGTACTCTTATTGGTGCAAGATTAGGTGAAGTGTTTTTTTATAATTGGGAATATTTTCAAAATAATTTAATAGAGATTTTCCTTCCCATAAAAAAAGATATAAATAGTTCATTTCTTTTTGGAATCATTGATGGTTGGAAGTTTGTAGGTTACAGAGGATTAGCTAGTCATGGTGCAACTATTGGAATAATTACAGCTATGTTCATTTATAAATACAAATTCAAATACAATTCAGTATTATGGATTTTTGATAGGATTGTAATTCCTATTTCGATAGGTGGAATGTTTGTGAGAATCGGAAATTTTTTCAATTCTGAAATTTTAGGGAATTATACTAATTCAAACTTTGGAGTAGTGTTTCAAAATAGAGGTGAAATTTTTCCAAGACATCCTGCCCAATTATATGAAGCTTTTGGTTATTTATTATTATTTATCCTTCTTTGGAATATTTACTGGAAAACAGATTTAAAAAAATACAAAGGTTTCATTTTTGGACTGTTTCTAACTTGTCTTTTTTCAATACGAATACTAGTTGAAAATGTAAAAGAAAGTCAAGGAGGTGGACTTGAAGATAGTTTAGGGATTTTATCTACTGGTCAGTGGCTTAGTATTCCATTTATAATTATAGGATTAAGCCTAATGGTGTATTCCAGAAAAAAAAGAATTTAAATTACTTTTTTAAACTCTTTCTTAAAGTATCAAACATAACAGGAGTTGCAATAAAAACAGACGAGTATGTCCCTACTAAGACACCAATAATTAAAGCGAACATAAATCCTCTAATTGATTCTCCTCCGAAGAGAAAAATTGCAAGTAACACGACTAAAGTAGTAAAAGAAGTATTTAAAGTTCTGCTCAAAGTACTATTTAATGCACCATTAACTGTCTTTGTAAACTCCCATGATTTGTTTATTAGTCTAAATTCTCTAATCCTGTCAAACACAACCACAGTATCATTTAATGAATAACCTATTACTGTTAGAACTGCTGCAATAAATGCTTGATTTATTTCCATATTAAAAGGCATGAATGAATATGTCAAAGAAAATATTCCTAACACTATTAAAACATCATGAAATACTGCTGTAACGGCTCCTAAAGAGTATTGCCAATCTCTAAACCTTAATAAGATATATAAGAAAACTACAAATAATGAACCAAATATTGCTAAAAATGAATTCTTTTTAATATCATCAGCTATAGTAGGTCCAACTTTTGAAGACCCCATTATTCCGACTGACTTATCATCAGCTCCATTCACAAAATCATCATAAGATAAATTTTCAGGAAACTTATTTTTTAACGCATCAAACATCTTTTGTTGAATTTCATCATCAACTTCAATACCTTCAACATCTACTTTGTAATTAGTAGTAATTTTTAATTGATTGTCAGAACCAAATGTTTTTGCTTCTGCATTTCCTAAAACATCAATCAATGAAGCTTGTACTTCACTTTGATTTACATCTTTGTCAAATCTCACAGTATATGTTCTTCCTCCAACAAAATCAACACCTTGATTTAATCCATTTGTACTTAACGAGTAAAGACTAATCAGTAGTAAAGACCCTGAAACAAAATAAGCTACTCTTCTCTTTTGTAAAAACCTTATAGAAAGTTTACTAAATAAATTTTTAGTGAGTGTTGTAGAAAAATCAAGAATTTTAGCTTTTGATAATCTTGAATCAACTAACATTCTTGTAATGAAAATTGCTGTAAATAAAGATGTAGCAATACCTATAAGTAAAGTTGTTGCAAAACCTTTAATTGGACCTGATCCGAAAACAAAGAGAATTAATGCAGTAAGACCAGTAGTAATATTAGCATCTAAAATTGAAGATAATGCATTACTAAAACCATCTCCAACAGATTGTTTGAGACCTTTTCCTTTTCCTATTTCCTCTCTAATTCTTTCAAAAATAAGTACGTTAGCATCAACTGACATACCGATTGTTAAAACAATACCAGCAATCCCCGGTAAAGTAAGTACAGCTCCAAGACCTGCTAAAATTCCAAATATTAAAACTAAGTTCAATACTAGCGCAACATCAGCATATATCCCAGCTCTACCATAATAAAAAATCATCCAAATAAGAACTAGAATTAAAGCTATGATAAAAGAGTTTATACCTTTTTCAATATTTTCTTTTCCAAGTGAAGGACCAACTACCTCGGATTCAATAATTTCAGCTGAAGCAGGTAATTTTCCCGCTCTTAAAACATTAGCTAAATCAATTGCTTCATTTAATGTAAATTGACCAGAAATTTCAGATCTACCACCAGAAATTGCACCCCTTGAAACACCAGGCGCTGAGTAAACTATATCATCTAAAACAATAGCAATATTGCTTTTATCTTTATAAGCGTTTCCTGTCATTTCTTCCCATTTTCTAGCACCCTTTCCATTCATCTGCATTGAAACTGCTGCTGCACCAACCTGATCATAAGATTGACTTGCATCAACAACTACACTACCACTAAGTGGTGGCTTATTATCCCTATTAGATTGGATAGCATAAAGATCAACTACATTATTAGACACATCAGCCTTACCAAATAAAAAACGAGTAAATCTTTTTTCTGAGGGAAGTAATTGTCTAATTTCTGGCATTGACAAATACTCCTCAATTTTATTTTGATCTTTAGCTAAAAATTGAGCGATTACTGGGCCTCCTTGAAAACCAGTTCCAACTAAATAATCAAAAAGAGGATTCTTTTCATTAGAATTGATAGAATCATTAGCTTCAACATCAGCCAATAAATCATCAATTTCAGAGGTTTCTATGTTTTCTGATTTATCCTCATCAACTAAAATAGTTTTCAAAGCTTCGTTAGCTTTTGATAAGAAAGGTAAAAAATCATCATTTTTCTCAGTATACCAAAATTCTAATTGAGCTGTACTTTGAAGAAGGTTTTTAACTCTAGCAACATCTTTAGCACCAGGTAATTCAACCCTTATTCTACCAGAGTTACCTAAACGTTGAATGTTAGGCTGAGTTACTCCAAATTTATCAATTCTTTTTCTTAATACTTCAAAAGCTGAAACAATAGATTCATCAATTTTTCTTCTAATTATTGGTTTAACCTCAGCATTAGACATTTCGAAATTAATTTCGTCACTCAATGATCTATTTGCAAAAATATCGGGAGACGCAAGTGAAGTATCCGAACTAATTTCATCAAAAGCATTAAAAAATGATTCGACATAAGTATCATCAGATTCTTTTTGCAAAATATCAGCATCGTTCAGTGCTTTATTAAATACAGGATCTTTAGAGTTTTCTGAAAGACCTTTTAATATATCTTTAACTGATACTTGAAGAGTAACATCAATACCTCCTTTTAAATCTAAACCTTTATTTAATTCTTTATTTTTTGCACTTTTATATGTTGTAAATCCAAGAATAGACTCATCAGAAATAGAATCTAAATAATTATTATATTTTTCTTCTCTTAAGTCAGCAAAATTTTCTTGTTGACTTGAAATAGATTGTATAGAATATTCAGACGCACTGTCTTCAATACCTGATGTTATAAAAGTGAATGAAATTTGATAAACACTAACTAGAGTGAAACAAAAAGCAAAAAACTTTATTAGACCATTATTATGCATAATATTTTATTTATGAGTTCTTTTTTAAAACGAGCAAATATATGATTTCCTTGATGATAAAGCAATTCTAAAAACAAACACCAGTAGAATTTATTAGATTAACTGTATCTACAGAGCTAAATTCATTTTTCTAACAGCTGAGGCGCTGTCAGCAAATTTTACCATTTCCTGATCGTTTAAATTTAAATTTATAATTTTTTCACATCCATTTTTTCCAATAATACATGGAACACCAATACAAATATCATCTTGGTTATACTCTCCATCTAAAAAAACTGAACAAGGAATAATTCTCTTTTCATCGTTTAAAATAGATTTTACTAGAAAGGCAACTGAAGCCCCCGGTGCATACCAAGCAGAAGTACCTAATAATTTTGTTAAAGTTGCTCCACCAACCATAGTACTAGCTGCCACATTATCCAATTTCTCTTCTGAAATTAGATCAGATATAGGTAATCCATTGTATGTAGCTAATCTTGTCAAAGGAATCATAGTCGTATCACCATGACCACCAATCACCATTCCATGAATGTCATTAGCAGGTCTATTTAAAGCCTGAGAAAGATAAGTTTTGAACCTAGAACTATCCAAAGCACCACCCATACCAATTACTCTATTTTTTGGTAATCCTGTTGATTTAAGTGCTAAATAAGTCATAGTATCCATGGGGTTAGAAACAACAACTATAATAGTGTTTGGCGAAAACTTTAAAACATTTTCTGAAACTGTTTTGACAATACCTGCATTAATTCCTATTAATTCCTCTCTTGTCATTCCAGGTTTTCTAGGAATACCAGATGTTATAACTACAACATCACTATTAGATGTTTTTGAATAATCTCCAGTCGTTCCAATTATTTTTGTTCCAAAACCTATAGTTGTTTGAGTTTGCATCATATCCAAAGCTTTGCCTTCAGCAAAACCCTTTTTAATATCCAAAAGAACAACTTCACTTGCTATAGATTGAGTTGCAATTACTTCTGCACATGTTGATCCTACATTTCCTGCACCTACAATAGTTACTTTCATTTATTTTATAATTATATAATTAAACATCAATATTAGCGTATGTAGCATTTTTTTCAATGAATTCTCTTCTTGGCGGAACTTCATCGCCCATTAACATTGAAAATACTCTATCAGCCTCAACTGCGTTATCAATTGTCACCTTTCTAAAAGTTCTAAATTCTGGATTCATTGTAGTATCCCAAAGCTGAATAGCATTCATTTCTCCAAGTCCTTTATACCTTTGAATTGAAACTCCTTGTCCAAAATCATTCATAATCTTATCTCTTTCCTCATCATTCCAAGCATATAGTTTCTTGGCACCTTTCTTTACTAGATAAAGGGGAGGTGTAGCAATATAAATATTTCCATTTTCGATAAGTTCTTTCATATATCTAAAAAAGAAAGTTAAAATCAAAGTAGCAATATGACTACCATCAACATCAGCATCACACATAATTACAACCTTGTGATATCTTAATTTTTCTAAATTAAGAGCTTTACTATCGTCTTCTGTTCCTATTGTAACACCAAGAGCAGTATAAATATTTCTTATTTCTTGATTCTCGAAAACTTTATGTTGCATCGCTTTCTCTACATTAAGTATCTTACCTCTTAACGGTAAAATAGCTTGAAAGTTTCTATCTCTTCCCTGTTTCGCTGTTCCACCTGCAGAATCTCCCTCAACTAAAAACACTTCACAAAGTTCTGGATTTTGTTCTGAACAATCTGAAAGTTTTCCAGGTAATCCTCCTCCGCTCATTACAGTTTTTCGTTGAACCATTTCACGAGCTTTACTTGCTGCATGCCTAGCTTGGGCAGCAAGTATAACCTTTTGAACAATAATTTTAGCGTCCATAGGGTTTTCTTCTAAATAGTTCTCAAGCATTTCAGAAACTGACTGAGATACAGCAGAATTAACCTCCCTATTTCCTAGTTTAGTTTTAGTTTGACCTTCAAATTGAGGTTCAGCTACCTTAACTGAAACTATAGCCGTTAGACCTTCTCTAAAGTCATCACCAGCTACATCAAACTTTAATTTATCTAACATTCCAGAGGAATCAGCATATTTTTTTAATGTTGATGTTAACCCTCTTCTAAAACCTGCTAAATGAGTACCTCCCTCGTGAGTATTTATATTATTGACATAAGAATGTAAATTCTCTGAAAATGATGTGTTATAAATCATCGCTACTTCAACAGGAATGCCATTTTTTTCTCCTTCCATTGAAATAACGTCAGATGTCAATGGTTCTCTATTTTCATCTAAAAATCTAATAAATTCTTTTAAACCTTCTTCAGATTTAAAAACTTCTTTTACATACTCGTCATCAACTTTAGTTCGCTTATCAGTTAGCGAAATAGTAATTCCCTTGTTTAAAAAAGACAATTCTCTCATTCTATTAGCTAAAGTTTCATAGCTATATTCTTGAGATTCTTTAAAAATTGATTTATCAGGTCTGAATGTAACTTCAGTACCTTTTTTTGAAGAAGTACCATCCTGCTTGACCGGAAACAATGCTTTTCCTTTACTGTATTCCTGAATCCAAATTTTTCCATCTCGAAATACCCTTGCAGTAAGATGATCAGATAATGCATTTACTACAGAAACTCCAACTCCGTGAAGTCCACCAGAAACTTTGTAAGAATCTTTATCAAACTTACCTCCTGCTCCAATCTTGGTCATTACTACTTCAAGAGCAGAAACACCTTCTTTTTTATGAATACCTACGGGAATACCTCTACCGTTATCATCAACAGAAATTGAATTGTCTTCATTAATTGAAACATTAATTTCATCACAATGGCCAGCCATTGCCTCGTCAATAGAATTATCAACAACTTCATAGACTAAGTGATGTAAACCACGAACACCAACATCACCAATGTACATAGATGGCCTCATTCTTACATGCTCCATTCCTTCAAGAGCCTGTATACTATCAGCAGAATACTGATTCTTATTTATTTCTTCGCTCATTTTATATGAATTTTAATAAATTTTTGGTTAAAACAAATATAACTAATTAACCAAGTAAATCAGTTAATTATCAGAGTTGAATAGGCGTAAGTTATCAACAATTTTAACTTGAAATTATTACCAATTAATAAGAGTCATTATGAACGTTAGAAACAGATCTTCCGGACGGATCATTTAGATTTTTAAATGCCTTATCCCATTCCAAAGCTATTGGAGTGCTACATGCGACCGATGGAACCGAAGGAACTGTGGTTGCAGAAGTTTCTGACGGGAAATGTTCCTCAAAAATTGATCTGTAGTAATACTCTTCTTTTGACATTGGAGTTTGGAAAGGGAAAGTGAATTTTGCATTTTTAAACATGCCATCAGACACCTTTTCATTTACTAAATCTTTCAAACTATCAATCCAATCGTATCCTACTCCATCACTAAATTGTTCCTTTTGTCTCCAAGCTACTGATTCAGGAAGGTAATTTTCAAAACTTTTTCTTAAAACCCACTTTTCCATTTTTTCTGATGTAATCATCTTGTCTTTTGGATTAATACGCATTGCAACATCAATAAACTCTTTATCTAAAAAAGGAACTCTACCCTCAATTCCCCAAGCTGCCAGAGACTTATTAGCTCTTAAACAATCATACTGATATAGTTTATCTAATTTTCTTACAGTTTCTTCATGAAATTCTTTAGAATCAGGTGCTTTATGAAAATACAAATAACCTCCAAAAATTTCATCGGCTCCCTCACCAGATAAAACCATTTTAATCCCCATAGATTTAATAACTCTAGCCATCAAGTACATTGGAGTAGAAGCTCTAATTGTAGTCACGTCGTAAGTTTCCAAATGATATATTACATCTTTAATGGCATCTAAACCTTCTTGAACTGTAAATGTTATTTCGTGATGTATAGAATCAATGTGATCAGCTACCTTTTGAGCAGCTATTAAATCGGGAGATCCCTTTAGACCTACAGCAAACGAATGAAGTTGAGGATACCAAGCAGATTTAACATCGTTTGACTCTACTCTTTTTTTTGAATACTTTTTGGCAAGTGCGGATGTAATTGAAGAATCTAAACCGCCTGATAATAATACTCCGTATGGCACATCACTCATGAGCTGCCTATGGACAGCATTTTCTAAAGCTATTTGTAAATCATCTATACTAGTATTGTTATTTTTAACAGAATCAAACTTCATCCAATCTCTATCATACCATTTTACTAGCTTATTATCCTTACTAGACATCAGATGACCAGGGGGGAAAATCTCAATTTTATTACAAATGCCCTCTAAAGCCTTAAGTTCAGATGAAATATAAAAAGTTCCGTACTTATCCCAACCCATGTATAAAGGAATAATCCCCATATGATCACGAGCAATTAGATATTCATCGTTCTTTTCATCATAAAGAACAAAACCAAAAATACCGTTCAAATCATCAATGAAATTCACTCCTTTTTCCCTGTAAAGAGCTAGTATTATTTCACAGTCGGAATTAGTTTGAAAAGTATAATCAGAACTAAGCTGAGCTTTTAATTCCTGATGATTATAAATTTCACCATTAGCAGCTAAAATTAAATTTTTGTCATCACTATAAATAGGTTGATTTCCAGATGCTGGATCAACAATAGCTAATCTTTCATGAGCTAATAAAACATTTTTTCCACAATGAATTCCATTCCAATCAGGACCTCTATGCCTAACTTTTTTTGACATTTCCAAAACTTGGGGTCTTAACAAATCAGAAGGTTGTTTTAAATCCAAAGCACACACAATTCCACACATAATAAAAATTTTAAGCAAATATGACATAAATAGTTTAATTTATTATCTATTTTAATATTATTGGTTTCATTATTATATTTAATTTAATAAAATAGTATAAATATGTAATTAAATATTAATAAAAAGAAAAAACATCTTTAAAAGTGAAACTTTTACTAATTTGGTTTTATTAAAAAATTCTAATGAATCCAATTGTATTTTTGAAAAATGTAAATATTTCACAAAACAATACTTCAATCCTTACAAACATTAATTTAACTATACAAAAAGGAGAGTTTATATATTTTATCGGTAAAACCGGAGTTGGTAAAAGCAGCTTATTAAGAATTCTTTATGGGGATATTATTGTTAAAGAAGGAGAGGCTAGAATTTTAGACACCAATTTGAATAAAATCAAAGACAAAGAAATTCCTTTTTTGAGAAGAAAACTTGGTGTTGTTTTTCAAGACTTCAAACTTCTCCCTAACAAAACAATAAAAAAAAATCTTGAGTTTGTTCTTAGAGCAACCGAATGGAAAGATTCAGAAAAAATAAATTCTAGAATTAAAGAAGTTCTTGAAAAAGTAAAACTCGATTACGTAATTGATAAATACCCTTATGAATTGTCTGGAGGAGAACAACAAAGAGTAGCAATTTCAAGGGCGCTATTAAATAAACCTGAGATAATTTTAGCTGATGAACCTACAGGAAATCTTGACCCTGCAACAAGTTCAGAAATCATGAATTTAATCAAAGAAATTAATAATAACGGAACAACTATTTTAATCGCAACACACGATTATGATATAATATCGAAATTTCCAGAAAAAACAATAAGAATCGAAAAAGAAAGATTTTTTGAGCTTTCTAAAAAAGCATAAAAAAATTAATTTTTATGGTCTAAAAGTGATTTTTCTCATGCGTAAACTAGCTGGAGTAACTTCCAAATATTCATCTACTTTAATATACTCCATACATTCTTCTAAAGAAAAATCGACCTTAGGAGCTATTTTCATAGCATCATCAGTTCCGGATTTACGCATATTAGTCAATTGTTTTCCTTTAATTAAATTAACACCCATATCAGAATCCTTACTATTTTCTCCCACAACCTGACCAATATAAATTTCTTCATTAATATCTATAAAAAAACGTCCTCTGTCCTGTAATCTATCAATTGCATAAGCTGTTGCTTTTCCTGCTGCTGAAGAAACTATAGCACCTTTAATATCCTCTGTAAATTCACCCTTAAAAGGGCCATATTCACTAAATCTATGATTAATAATTGCTGTACCTGCCGTTGCAGTTAAAATTCTATTACGTAAACCTATTAATCCTCTAGAAGGAATTGTGAACTCTAAATGTTGTAAATCTCCTTTAGGTTCCATTACTAATAAATCTCCTTTACGAAGAGAAACTAAATTAATTGCTTTAGATGCACTTTCTTCAGGAACATCAATTGAAAGAGTTTCATATGGTTCAGATTTTACTCCATCGATTTCCTTTATAATTACTTGTGGTCTACCCACCTGCAGTTCATATCCTTCTCTTCGCATTGTTTCGATCAAAACGGATAAGTGTAAAACTCCACGACCATACACATTAAATTTATCTTCGCTATCCGTAGTATCTACACGCAGAGCTAAGTTTTTTTCCATTTCCTTAAACAATCTATCACGTAAATGACGAGATGTTACATATTTACCCTCTTTGCCAAAAAATGGAGAATTATTAATAGTAAACAACATACTCATAGTAGGCTGATCTACTTCAATTCTTGGTAGTGCTTCAGGACTTTCAACATCTGCAATCGTATCTCCTATTTCGAATCCTTCTAAACCAGTAATTGAACAAATATCTCCACTTCTTACTTTAGAAACTTTAGACTTACCCATTCCTTCAAAAACATGTAATTCTTTAATCCTTACCTTTTTAGTAGATCCATCTGCTTTACACAACATGTAATCTTTATTTTCCTCTAAATCTCCTCTAAAAACACGCCCAATAGCAAGTCTTCCAGTGAATGATGAAAAATCTAAAGATGTAATTTGCATCTGCGGAGAACCTTCTCTGTATGGCGCTTCAGGGATAGATTTAATTACAGCGTCTAATAAATCAATAATATTTTCTTTAGGTTCTTGCCAATCAGTTGACATCCATCCGTTTTTAGCAGACCCATAAATTGTCGCAAAGTCTAGTTGGTCTTCTGATGCATCTA
>Ga0209534_10005594_pt1 | contig 11113 bp, 11 predicted proteins | sample COG_07_FD_184751 | JGI IMG/M metagenome (GOLD analysis project Ga0209534, IMG submission 184751) | Pelagic Microbial community sample from North Sea - COGITO 998_met_07 (SPAdes) (version 2) | ecosystem: Environmental > Aquatic > Marine > Neritic zone/Coastal water | place: Helgoland, sampling... | reverse complement strand
AGGAACTGTTGTGGGCGTGAGTGCTAATATTTTTGGCAGTGGTTTTCCTCGTAATTTTATCCCAAGCTTTAGCTGGGGCGGTGCTAAAGGGTTTACAACCTATCTAACATCCAAAGCTTTTGAAGTGGCTACAGAAATCATGAAGCGTCGAGGGATGGAATTCTCGGCACAAGAATCCGCTATTTTAGAACATGTATTTGAGTTGTCTGCATCCTATAGAACCGACTAATTTTTCTGAACATTTTTTAGCTCTAATAAATTGGTAGGATTGATTCCCAATCCTGTAACATCTAGAGCAGTAAATCGAACCACTTCATCGTAAAATAAAACCACTACCGGCGCTTTTTTGAGAACTAAAGAATCCATTTTTTGATAGAGATTGATGCGTTTTTCTTGATTTGTTTCTAGCATTGCTTGCTCATACCATCTGTCAAATTGTGTGTCTTTAAAGTGGGTGTAATTGGGCCCATTAGGTGCAAAATTACCACTGTAAAACAAGGATAAATAATTCTGAGCATCTGGATAATCGGCGACCCAGCTCGCTCTAAATAAATCTATTTTACCATTTGATTTTGCTGATTTCAAAGACGACGGCGGCATCACTTCAATTCGGATGGTTAAACCTATTGATTGTAATTCACGTTGAATAAATTCACTAAAACTTAAATAATTAGCCGTGGTGGTCAATGTAATCTCAGGCTCTGAATTGCCAGATTCACTTCTATAAGTTTCCAAAAGCTGTTTTGCTCTTTCGGGTTGATAGTCATAGCCAGCACCTTCATTATGTCCTGGAAGTCCTTTTGGGATAAATCCTCCTATACCAGCTATCCCAATTCCATTTCTAAGGTACTTCATCATTTTACTGCGGTCAAAGCCATAATTTACAGCTTGTCGAATCAATTCACTTTGGTATTCAGAAATTTCTGAATCCATATAAAACCCAAAATATTCTGTATTTAAATAGGGGGCTCTGAGCATTTTCACAGTTGAAGCATAGTTCGGCTTTAAGTCACCATCGGCACTAAGAATGTCATCTTTATAAGAAGCATCTAGGCCTGTAATATAGTCGATATTTCCTTGAATAAATTGAAGGAATTCACTTTGCTTGTCTGCTAAAAATGTAATGGATACCGCTTCTAAATAGGGCAGTTTTTCACCTGCTTTATTGGTTTCAAAGTAGCGCTTATTTTTTCTAAAAATTAATTTAATATTTTCCTCCCAACGTTTAAACTTATAAGGTCCAGTTCCAATTGGATTGGATCTAAAATCAGTCCCGTAATGCTCTACAATTTCTTTTGGCACCACACTGCAATATTTCATGCTCAACAGCCCTAAAAATGCAGGGAAAGGGGATTTTAAAGTGATCTGAAAACTGTGTGCGTTCACAGCCTTATAAGACTCCACATTTTGAAGTACCCAACCTCCAGGTGAAGCTAATTTAGGATCTTTCAAACGATCAAAACTATATACAAAATCATGTGCCGTTACCGCTCGGCTTTGATCTGTTCCAAACAAGCTATGTGTATGAAAATAGACATCTCTTCTAAGGTTAAAGGTATATACTTTCGCATTGTCTGAAATCTCCCACGAACTTGCAATGGCAGGCCCTACATTCATTAAAGAATCCATTTGAACCAATCCATTAAACAATTGATTGATGGCCGAAATATCGGCATTGTCTTTCGCAAATGCGGGGTCTAAAGAACCAATGTTTTTATGTTCGTTGTATCTAAAAACCTGTTTGGATTTAGCATCAACATCTGAAGAATTGCACCCTAAAAATATGGAACTAAAAAAAAGGAGATTCCCTATTAGTAGCCAGAAGTATTTAGATGCTTGCTTTGTCATTATATATGATAATTGTAAATTTGTCCACTTGGTAAAAGTACAAGAATGATTGTTAGAAAAAAAGTCGCTTTTTATACTTTAGGGTGTAAATTAAATTTTTCCGAAACTGCAACGATTGCTCGCAACTTTCAAGACGAAGGTTTTGACCGCGTGGAGTTCTCGGAATTTGCGGATATTTATGTTATCAATACATGTTCTGTTACAGAGAATGCCGACAAACGTTTTAAATCAATCGTGAAGCAAGCTCAACGTACAAATTCAGAAGCATTTTTAGTTGCGATAGGCTGTTATGCTCAATTACAACCTGAAGAGTTGGCAGCCGTTGAGGGTGTTGATTTGGTGTTAGGAGCCACCGAAAAGTTTAAAATAACGGATTACCTAAACGAGCTCACCAAAAATGAATCTGCTGCAATTCATTCTTGCGAAATTGAAGATGCCGATTTTTATGTGAGTAGTTATTCTGTTGGAGACCGTACCCGCGCTTTTTTAAAAGTTCAAGACGGATGTGATTACAAATGTACTTATTGCACCATTCCTTTGGCACGTGGAATTTCTCGATCGGATACCCTTCAGAATGTATTGAACAACGCCAGGAAAATTGCAGACGAGGGGATTAAGGAAATTGTCTTAACCGGAGTCAATATTGGAGACTATGGCAAAGGAGAATTTGGAAATAAAAAACACGAACATACTTTTTATGAATTAGTTCAAGCTTTGGATACCATCAAAGGGATTCATCGCCTGCGAATTTCATCTATTGAGCCTAATTTACTAAAAGACAACACTATTGATTTTGTTGCACAAAGCAACTCTTTTGTACCTCATTTTCACATTCCTTTACAAAGTGGAAGTAATGTAATGCTCAAAGCGATGCGAAGACGTTATATGAAAGAGCTCTATCAAGACCGAGTAGGGCATATCAAAAGCATCATGCCGGATGCTTGTATTGGAGTGGATGTGATTGTTGGATTTCCAGGTGAGACAGACGATTTATTTTTAGAAACATATAATTTTTTAAATGCGTTAGACATCTCATACCTTCACGTATTTACCTATTCCGAACGCCCAAATACCCACGCAGCCACCCTGCCCGGAGTTGTTTCAAAATCGGTGCGTTCGAAGCGCAGTAAAATGCTCAGAGGGTTATCGGCTAAAAAACGACGGGCTTTTTATGAAAGTCAGATAGGGAGTAAGCGAACTGTGTTATTTGAGGGCGAAAATAAAGAAGGCTATATCCATGGGTTTACAGAAAACTATATCAAAGTAAAAGCACCATGGAATCCTGAACTCGTCAATACTTTACGAGAGGTAAGTTTGTCTGAAATTGATTCAGATGGTTTGGTAAGGTTTGAATTTGAACAGGTATTTAGTACAAGTGATTAAATGCGAATCCCTACGGGGAGCATTTTTCGGTAGCGTCGATTCTTACGTATAAATTTTGCTACTGGCGGACTGGTGGGAACCACACTGATATTTTTTTCAATAATATCCTCTAGAATGACCTTTAAAAAATCTTCAAGAAATTGATCGGTATTTAAAACTTCAGGAATATTTAGTTTTGTTAAGAAAATTTTTCGTTCTTGTTGAGAATATTCAAGTGTAGCCATCTCACTACCAACTTTTAGTTCATATTGGCGTAAAAAAACATTGTCTATTAAATTAGAAGCGTCAACCATTATAAAGAGTTTTAAGTTAGGTCAAGAGATCTTTAGATTGCAAATTTACAAAAAAATTACATAACTAGTTAATATATATTCTATTAGTGCATCAAAATGAAACAAAAATACCAGTCTATTTTTTACCAGGTTTAGCTGCCAATACTAGTATCTTTAAAAATATTAAGTTAGATTCTGATCGGTTTGAAATGTATTTTTTAGAATGGATGATTCCTTTTGAAGAGGAATCTATTTCTGATTATGCACTTCGTTTTTGTTCTAAAGTTAATCATCCGAATGCTGTTTTGGTGGGTGTTTCTTTTGGAGGGATCATCGCTCAAGAAATGAATTTAGTTCATAACTTTAGAAAAATTGTGATCATCTCTAGTGTTAAGACCCGTCAAGAACTACCATTGCACCTTCAATTAGCAGGTAAAACAAAGGTTTATAAGTTAATGCCAACAAGTTTTTTTGCTCAAAATATTGATTTACTTTCCAAGTATGCTTTCGGAAAACCGATTGTAAAGCGTTTAGATTTATACAAACAGTACTTGTCAATTACTGATAAACGCTATTTAGATTGGGCTATCAAACAGGTGGTCTCTTGGGGGCAAGAACAGAGCGACTCCAATTTAGTGCACATCCATGGAGATAAGGACCTTATTTTCCCCATTGAAAATATAAACGATTCTATTGTAGTTAAAGGAGGAACTCATATTATGATTTTAAATAAATATAAATGGTTGAATGAAAACTTACCTAAATTAATTCTTAGTTGATGTCAGTTGTGCTTTTTTTTGTATTTTTAGTTTATTAAACCTATGTTGTTATGCGATTTTTGAAACACACTTTTTTTACTATTGGAATGATATCTGTAATTGGATTCCTAGTTCTTGCTTTTACAAGTCAACCAATTCCGGAAGATAGTCCTGATACATCTGAAAACGATTATAATGTCTATGCGTTAGAAATACCAGAATTTCTTGATTTTTCTGGAGAAGTTATTCCTGTTCAAATTCCTGATATTCGTGAACGAATGGATCGTGAGTTGCTTGTTAACACCTATTGGCAGTCCAATGGTTTATTATTATTTAAACGTTCATATCGCTACTTCCCAGTGATTGAACCGATATTAAAATCGTATGGAATACCGGATGATTTTAAATATTTAGCGCTTATAGAAAGCGGACTTCAAAATGTAACTTCTCCTGCGGGAGCTAAGGGGTTTTGGCAAATAATGAAATCCACAGGTAAGGAGTATGGCTTAGAAATCAATACAAACGTTGACGAGCGTTATCATTTAGAACTCTCTACGCATGTAGCTTGTCGTTATTTTTTGAAGGCCAAAGAAAAATTTGGTAATTGGACACTTACCGCGGCTGCATATAACGCAGGCATTCGTGGAATTATAAACCAATTAGAAAAGCAAAATGTTTCTGAGTATTATGATTTATTATTAGGTGAAGAAACAGGTCGGTATGTGTTTCGAGCAGTTGCGTTGAAAGAAATTTTTGCACATCCAAAAAAATATGGATTTAATTTTACATCAAATGATCTATACTCAACAATTCCAACCTCTAAAATTAAAGTGGATACTGCAGTGACTGATTTTGTTCAGTTTGCAGCTAAATTTGGACTTAACTACAAACAACTTAAAATTCACAATCCTTGGTTACGGGAAGGCTTTTTAAATAATAAATCTAGAAAGTTGTATACCTTGGACATCCCTCAAAAAGAATATTATTCAAATTAAATTCTGATGTTAATTACCGTCGGCGTTGTTGTCCACCAAAATGTTGATTAGGCATTCCTCCTTTTTTCATTTGCTGCTTCATCATTTTGATTTGTTCACTGAGCATGTCTCTTTTGTCTAATTTTTGTGCTTCCTGTAACAATTTTTGAGCTTCTAATTTTCTACGTTTTGTAAAAGCAATCCCTGCTAAGTTTAATTTTGCCATCGCCAAGTCATGATCCATTGACAAACCTAGAGATATAGCATTTTTGAAGTACTTTTCAGCATCGTTCATATTTGTTTGAGATACCATAATTCCTTTCAAAAAATTATAATACCCTTGTTGCTTTTTAGTCAATGCCGATTTAGGATTCTTGATTTTGTTGAGTAAGCGTTCTGTGCCTGGAAAATCTTGTTTTCTAAGTTTTAGAAATGCTAGTAGAATCATTTCATTTTTAAAATAAAAAAACACAAAAATGAGTGCTAGAAGAATGAGCATGATGCCGTTTCCGACATACGTTTCTATAATTTGATAAACAGCGTATGCAGTGATAGCAATAGCAAGGAATAATTTTATATTTTTGTTGAACATATCTAAGTTATTTATTTAGCGAGGACAAAGGTAGTAAAAACAAATCAAAATTATTTTAAAATTAGGTTTGTCAAAGTAAAAACTCTTTGTATATTTGCACCGCGCTTTAAGTGAGGACTTGAGCGCATTTTTTAAAGATAAAAATACTAGAAAAAGTTTTAAAAATATACTAAAATGAAAAGAACGTTCCAACCATCGAAAAGAAAAAGAAAAAACAAACATGGTTTTAGAGAAAGAATGGCTTCTGCCAATGGAAGAAAAGTTCTTGCTAGAAGACGTGCCAAAGGCAGAAAGAAAATAAGTGTTTCTTCTGAACTTCGTCACAAAAAATAATGATTAACAATTGTTAATATATTAAAGGTGTTGCTTGTAGCAACGCCTTTTTTTATATCCAAACCTTACTTAATTTCGTATTCTATTATGATACAATTAATTACATTAAAAAATGCCTAAAAACAAAGATCTTAAATCAATTTTAATAATAGGTTCTGGGCCCATAGTCATAGGACAAGCCTGTGAATTCGACTACTCTGGAACACAAGCATTGCGTTCTTTAAGAGAGGATGGAATCGAAACCATTCTTATCAATTCAAATCCAGCAACTATTATGACGGATCCAGCAATGGCCGATCATGTATATTTACTTCCATTGACAACTAAGTCAATTATCAAAATCTTAAAAGAACACCCTCAAATTGATGCAGTATTACCTACAATGGGTGGACAAACCGCTTTGAACCTTTGTATAGAAGCGGATGAAAAAGGTATTTGGGAAGATTTTGGTGTAGATATTATTGGAGTTGATATTGATGCTATTAATATCACTGAAGACCGAGAGAAATTCCGTGAATTAATGCTTGAAATAGGCATTCCTATGGCACCTCAAGCCACAGCAACTTCTTTTTTAAAAGGAAAAGAAATTGCTCAAGAATTTGGATTTCCACTCGTTATTAGAGCTTCATTTACGTTAGGAGGTGATGGTGCTGCCATTGTACATAAAGAAGTCGACTTTGATGAATTATTAACCCGTGGACTGGAAATTTCTCCAATTCATGAAGTCATGATTGATAAGGCCTTGTTAGGTTGGAAAGAATATGAACTAGAATTGCTTAGAGACGCTAATAACAATGTGGTGATCATTTGTTCGATTGAAAATATGGATCCGATGGGTATTCATACAGGGGACTCTATTACAGTAGCTCCTGCTATGACTTTGAGTGATCGTACCTATCAACGTATGCGAGATATGGCTATTCATATGATGCGTAGTATTGGTGATTTTGCAGGTGGATGTAATGTTCAATTTGCAGTGTCTCCAGATGAAAATGAAGATATTATTGCTATCGAAATCAATCCACGTGTATCACGTTCATCAGCATTAGCAAGTAAAGCCACAGGATACCCAATTGCAAAAATTGCTGCCAAATTAGCCTTAGGATACCACTTAGATGAATTAAAAAATCAAATAACAAAATCAACATCGGCCTTATTTGAACCGACCTTAGATTATGTAATTGTTAAAATTCCACGATGGAATTTTGACAAATTTGAAGGCTCTGATAGAACTTTAGGATTGCAAATGAAATCTGTTGGGGAAGTGATGGGAATAGGACGTTCGTTTCAAGAAGCACTTCACAAAGCCACACAGTCACTCGAAATTAAACGAAATGGTTTAGGTGCTGACGGAAAAGAAAACAAAGATTACAATCAAATTATTGAAAAATTAACTCATGCTTCATGGGATCGTGTGTTTATTATTTATGATGCCATTCAGATGGGAATTCCCTTAAGTCGTATTCATGAAATCACTAAAATTGATATGTGGTTTTTGAAACAATATGATGAATTACATCATCTTAAAAATGAAATTTCTACCTTTAAAATTGATTCTATTGAAAAACCTTTATTACTAGAAGCAAAGCAAAAAGGATATGGCGATCGACAAATTGCACATATGTTAGGCTGCTTGGAAAGTCAAGTGTACAATAAACGTGAAGAACTTGGAATCAATCGTGTTTATAAATTAGTAGATACCTGTGCTGCGGAGTTTGAAGCGAAAACACCTTATTACTATTCAACATTTGAAAGTGATATGGAAACAGCGAATGGCAACCGTTTTTCAGAAAATGAAAGCATTGTTTCTGATAAGAAAAAAGTCATTGTATTAGGATCTGGTCCTAACCGAATTGGTCAAGGAATTGAGTTTGATTACTGTTGTGTGCATGGCGTTTTAGCGGCTGCAGAATGTGGGTATGAAACCATTATGATTAACTGTAATCCTGAAACTGTTTCAACTGATTTTGATACCGCTGATAAGTTGTATTTTGAACCTGTTTTCTGGGAACACATTTACGACATCATTAAGCATGAAAAACCAGAAGGAGTCATTGTTCAGTTAGGAGGTCAAACGGCTTTGAAATTGGCTGAAAAATTAACCAAATATGGCGTTAAAATATTAGGAACCAGTTTCGAATCTTTAGATTTAGCAGAAGATAGAGGTTTGTTTTCAAACCTTTTGAAAGAGAATAACATTCCTTACCCAGAATTTGACATTGCGACTACGGCTGATGAAGCAGCAGCAATTGCAGATGTTTTGGATTTTCCAATTTTAGTTCGACCGTCTTACGTGTTAGGTGGTCAGGGAATGAAAATTGTAATTAACAAAGAAGAGTTAGAAAAACACGTTGTTGAATTACAAAGCAGAATGCCAGGAAATCAGTTATTGTTAGATCATTATTTAGATGGTGCAATCGAGGCTGAAGCCGATGCCATTTGCGATGGTGAAAATGTATATATCATTGGAATTATGGAGCATATTGAACCTTGTGGAATTCACTCTGGTGATAGTAATGCGACCTTGCCACCATTTAACTTAGGGAATTTGGTTATGCAGCAGATAAAGGATCATACCAAAAAAATCGCCTTAGCGCTTAATACTGTCGGTCTTATAAACATACAGTTTGCCGTGAAAGACGATATGGTTTACATTATTGAAGCCAACCCTAGAGCGTCTCGTACGGTTCCTTTTATTGCGAAAGCATACGGAGAACCCTATGTGAATTATGCCACTAAAGTCATGTTAGGTGAAAAGAAAGTTACAGATTTTGATTTTAAACCACACTTGGAAGGTTATGCCATCAAACAACCTGTATTCTCGTTTAATAAATTTCCTAATGTCAACAAGCAATTAGGACCAGAAATGAAAAGTACAGGGGAGAGCATTCTATTTATAGACAGCCTTAAGGACGATGAATTTTATAATTTATATTCACGACGAAAAATGTACTTGAGTAAATAATTAATTAAAGCGACTTCTTAGTCGCTTTTTTTTATCAACTCAAAATCAAAAACCACAGTAACTATTTCTGCAATTTTTGAACTGACAATGCTAGGGATTTCAACATCAAAATCATTGGGTGTAATTTCAAAAGATCCTTTAAAGTTGAACGAATTTTTAGAAGGAGTGATTTTTACAGAAACGTTTTCAATTGGTTTTGTAACGCCATGGAAACTCAGTGTCCCGGTAATACTATATGTATTTTGAATGTTTTCTAAAGAAAAATCAGCTAACTCTCCTTTAAAAATAGCTTTTGGATATTGATCGGATTCGGCATAGCTTTCATTAAAATGCTCTTCCATAAGCGCATTTTTAAAACGAAAACCTTTGACAAGTGCCAAGGCAGCAAATTGACCATTGGCCGTATTTAAAATTGCAGTCACATTAGTATTGGTCGCTTTTATTTCTTCAAAAGCTTCCACACTCGCTTCAAAATTTAAAACCCCTGATTTGGTCAAGTATTTTTCTTGAGAAAATCCTACTACAGAAAAGAAGATGAATAATAGATATATGTTTTTCATGTGTATTCTTTTATTATTTTTTTTGTCCACATGTTAAATCCGTTAAATTATTTTAGTTAATTATTAACTTTTTGCTACGGATGGCTCATTGTTTTGTTTGATATTATTCAGCAAACCCTTCACTTTCCCATTGCATGATCAAATCAATAGATGCTTGTGGTATTCGAGAGCCGCCAAGAGGCATGAAGCCACCTTCACCAGACTGTCTATTGATGCGGTCTATAAGATCTGTATTTTCAATAGAGCTTTTAACTTCACCAAATGTTGTTAAGGGCACTCCAGCACCATTGATTGCGGGATTGGAATGGCAAGCAACACAGTTGGAATCAAATATGGGTTTTATTTGTTCTGAATACGTAACAACCACATCTGGATCTACTTGGTCTATAAGATCATTTTCACTTGCATTTGTACAGGAAATAACTAAAGAGGCAAGTGTTATTATAAAAATATATTGTGTGATTCTCATGTCAATTGTTGTTTTCTACCTTTCAAATTTAATTCTTTTTTTTTTAGATAATATAGAATATGATATTAATCTTTATTTTTGTTTAACTATATTAGCATAAATGAGAAACAAAGTTTTATTTAGTCTTATTTTGGTTGTTGGTATACTCTTTGCCTATCATTATATATATCCAAATCACAGGGTAATTAGTGAGGAGCCAGTGAGTTACAAGTTAGATGCAGAGTCTTTTTTTAATGAATTCACAGAAGATTCTCAACAAGCAGAGTTAAAATATTTAGATCAAACAATTATAGTTTCGGGGGTAGTAACCTCTATAAATGCAAAGAGCGTCACAATTAACAACAAAGTTTACGGCCAATTTGAGACTCTAAATAGTGATTTAAAAGTAAACGATTCCATTGCTGTTAAAGGCCGTTGCATCGGATATGATGATTTATTAGAAGAGATTAAACTCGATCAATGTAGTATTATAAAATAATATATGAAGTACCTATTACTTATTTTAGCTTTCAATTTTTCAATCGCTCAAACCGATGTGTTTGACTGTGCACGTACAGGAACGGCGGAAGAAATGGACGTCTTTTTCACTTCAAACCCAAAATTAGTTGATTCATTAAACAAAAGAGGAAGTTCACCACTTACTCTAGCGGCATATTATAATAATATTGAGGTAGCCAACTACCTAATTGATAAGGTTGACAACATCAACGGCAATAGCGATGATGGCACGCCCTTAATGGCTGCGGTGGTCAAAGGACATGTAGAAATTGCCAAAGCCTTGATAGAAGCGGGAGCAGACCCTAACCTCACTGATGCCAACGGCGCAACTGCTTTGCATTATGCCGTGATGTTTAACAATCAAGAACTCGCTAAGCTATTAATGGACGCAGATGCCAGTGCCTATATGAAAAACAATGTCGGCCAATCCCCTTTAGATTTTGCAAAAATGCACAACGATA
>Ga0209534_10005571_pt1 | contig 11144 bp, 12 predicted proteins | sample COG_07_FD_184751 | JGI IMG/M metagenome (GOLD analysis project Ga0209534, IMG submission 184751) | Pelagic Microbial community sample from North Sea - COGITO 998_met_07 (SPAdes) (version 2) | ecosystem: Environmental > Aquatic > Marine > Neritic zone/Coastal water | place: Helgoland, sampling... | reverse complement strand
CCAGATGATTGAAATGTATGTGGTACATCTCCATAATTTTCTATGACTTCAAATTTATCTTTTATATATTCCATACTTAAAATTGCTATTAAAGATAATGTTAAAACGACTGATAATCCAGATAAATTTCCCATTTATTATAATAATATATATTTTTTTTATTTTAAAAACAAATTTAATTATTAATTTTAATTAATTTTAAATTTAAATCTTCATCTATTTCTTCTTCTTTGTAATTATCACTTGAATCTTCTTTAAATAAATAAGATTTAGTATCTAATATTTGTTCTTTGTATTTTATTTGTACGGTTTCCCAAATAGGCATACAGTATGTTCTATAAAATATAACTTTAGTACATTTAATTAAACATATAACTGAATCATTTTTAGTTAATTCACTTATTTCCATCGTTTCTTTGTGCTTATTGAAAATATTATTTTTTTTAGATATCATAGAAGTAAAAACATTATTTGTATCTTTTTTAAATTTAATTGAATTCTTGTATATATCTTCTGCTTCATCAAATGAAAATTTTTCTTCAAAATAATTTTCAGAATGTTCCGATATTAATTCTATTATTTTTTTATCAAAAGAATTTAATAATTTATCTAATTGTTTATTAACATTTAGTGTTATATTTTTACTGTTTATTTTATTTATATTTAATTTAGGAGTTTGAATAACAAAATTAAGTTTTGAAAAATAATAATCTTCTTCTTTTACAGGTTTTTCTAAACTAATTGAATCAAAATCACATTTGTTATATGTATTAATTTGCATTTTAATAGTAGAATTTATTTATTTAAATAATGAAGAACGCAAAAAAAAAATTATATTTCAAGTAATTGTACAATTGATAAGTTATATTTATTATTTTTATAGTTTATTTTAAATAAAATAATTATAGTATTATTAGTTGGTAATTTGATTTCATCATGATTTTTATTGAATATTAATGTATCATTATTTATTTTAAATTTGATTGATGTATTATTTAATATATCTGTAATCATCTGTGTTTTTCCTGTGTCTAAATAATCTTCAAGGGATTTTATTAGTTCAAGTAAAATCCTATGCGATTTGCTATAATTAAATTTAACTTCTATATATTTATTTTCATTATGATTAATAATAGAATATTCAGATATTACTGGACTTTGTATATTAAATTCTTCATCTAAATATAACAACTTATTATCACTTATTTTAAAATTTAATATATTAAAATTATTATATTTTACAATATTCATTATTTTTTAATAATTTTATTATATTTTTTTTTTACCGTACTATTTTTAATTACCAAATTGTGTTGAATTTATTTTTCCTGGTAAAATATTTCTACCATTAAATGAACTCAACGAATTAGTAAATTTTTGATTATCTTCGAAAAATCCGACAAATCCTAATTCATTTACACCTTTATTTGCTGGTGCAATATATGTAGGTCTACTCATAGGCATTGGGAGAGTTGATATATCTTTAATATAATACTCTGTCATATTTAGAGTACTAAATATATTTTTAATATATTGTTCAATTGTTATTTTATTTAAATTACCAAGAATACTTTGGAAAGATGATGAATAATTTTTTGATATATTTGTTCCAAGATTGTGTGAAGTAACTCCTTGTGATTCGTATGCTTCTAAATAATTATTAACCATCATATTTAATAAACCATTAATATCTTGTTTTGTTTCTATTGTTATATTTCTATGTTTTTTAACAATATCTACAACATTATCTTGTATAAATTTTATATTAATTTTAGAAAAATAATAAGGTAATAAATATGGGTCATTTTTTCTGGTTGTATTATATGCAAATACTTGATATTCATCATACATATCTTTATAATCACTTTTACCTGGATTATTTTTATTAACTACTATATTATTATTAATATTCGAATTCCATGTATTTTCAATCTGTAATGCGCCCGTAGTATTAATTTCTATATTTCCTTCTAACGCACTATATAAATGCTTTTCATCTGGTTTTATATTTGAATACGCGTTCCCATTGTCAGTTGTTTGAGGATATAATGGTGCTGGATTAAAATTTCCAGAACCTCTTATGTTAGCTAATTCATCTTGTTCAATAAGTGTATTTATATTATACTGATTTGTATTATTATATTGAGCTAACAATGGTTTTACATTTACGTTATAAGAATTATCCATTTAATATTTAATAATATTTTTTAATTTAATATAATTATACGTTTAAATTATAATTTTAAGATTTATAATGTAATACTATTTAAAACAAATTTTAGTAAATATATTATAAATGAATAATTTTAAATTATCTAATAAAAAAGTTTATAATGATAAAAGGTCAAGTATAGAAAATATACATGAAGAAAAAATGAAAGAGATTGATGAAGAATATAACTCACTTAATTTAAAAAAAAATAAATTGAAAAATTTGAATGAAATTTATTTTGTTTTATTGGAATCTAAAAGTGAAGATAAAATAAATAAAAGATATGATATTAAAAACGAAATTGAAAAATTAGAACAACAAATTTATAAAATTGAAAATAATACTGAATTAATAGATTATTTATCAAAAGCATTACCTTTTATTATGACAATAGATGATAAAGAAGATACTTCGGTTTGTGATAAAGTTGAATCCGAGAATAAAAAAGATGAACCTGGTATATTAAATTATGTAAATAAAGTAGGTAAAACAAATAAAGGAAAACAATATAGTAAATTTATAGATACATGTTTTAATTCTACTGAGATTGATAATTCATTTGATGTAGATACTAATATATGTAAATTATGTGATTCAAGAGAATTTGAAAATGACTATAAAGAGAATACAAAAATATGTGTTAAATGTGGATTTATATCTGGAACATCAACTTATAATGATATATCTAATTTAAATTATGCTGAATCATTTATAGTTGAAAACACGCAACAACCATTTTATTATCAAAGATTAAATCATTTCAAAGAATGGTTAAACCAACTACAAGGTAGAGAAGTTACAGTAATTCCAGATACTGTAATTGAATTAGTTCTTTTAGAAATTAAAAAAGAAAGAATTACAGATATTAATTGTATTACATCAATTAAAATTAAATCATATCTTAAAAAGTTAAAATTAAATAAATATTACGAACATATACCAAATTTAATAAATAGAATAACTAAAAAACCTCCATTAGAAATAAGTTCAGAATTTTATAATGTTCTAATAGATTTATTTAATAAAATACAAGAACCATTTAAAAATCATTGTCCAAAAAGTAGAAAAAATTTTTTAAGTTATTCTTATACTCTGCATAAATTTTGTCAATTATTAGGAAAAACAGATTATTTAATATATTTCCCCTTATTAAAAAGTCGTGAAAAATTATTTGAACAAGAAAAAATATGGAAAGGTATATGCTCTGATTTAAATTGGAAATTTGTTGCAAGTATTTAAAAGCATTTAAAGACTTTAAATACTAATTCTTATTATAATGAGTAATTCAGTAAGTAAAGAATATTCAATTGAGACAGATCCTTTATTTCAACCTATTTCAGACACTAAAAAAGAAAAAATTGACGATGCGGTAGAAAAAAAGATTAAAAGTTTATCACTTGATGAAATTGTAGACAAAGATTCTATGAACATTCCTGGTCAAAATTACGCTTTAATTAGTATTGTATCTCCGACAAGTTCACAAAAAAAAGATAATATTTGTTTAAAAATAAAAGGTGTATTTGACAAACTTGAAGATGCACAAAAACACTCAGAAATGTTACATAAATTAGATGCTACATTTGACTTATATGTAGTAGAAATGTACTCTTGGCTTTTAGTTCCACCAGACCCAGAATTAATCGACCAAGTTCATGTTGATTCCAAGTTAAATGAAATTATTGGAGGTCATAGAGAATCTCAATTAAAATCAAAAATGTATTTTGAAGAACGTAAAAGAGAATTAATGGAAAACATTGAAATTAATAATGATGAAATTAGAGAAGAAAATGAAAGACTAAAAGAAATAGAAAGTGAAGAAAGCACACCTGTATTAAATGAACCAAACTGTCCTAATTCTGCACCATCGAGTACACCTTCTGAATTATTAAAAGAATTAGATACTACTACTAAAAATGTAAATCCTAGTAAGTCTTGGGCAGATAAAGTAGAAGAAGAAATTGTTTAAGTTTAAGTTTAAGTATTAAAAAAAAAATAAAAGTGATTACTGATTACTTTTATTTTTTTTTTATTTTTGTTTTTACTACTGTTATTATTATTATTTAATTAGAGTAGGCTAGACCACCCATACCACTCATGATACGTAAAACATTGTAGTTACGAGCATATACAGTTAGTAGAGCACTTGAAGCAGCAGGAGATACATGACCTGGAACAACAGTGGATTTAACAACAGTTGATGTATCCATCTGGAATTCTAATATGGTATTATCAATTCGGGAGAAATTGCAAGTACCAGAAGGCTGGTGTTCTTCGGGGCGTAGAGCAAATGAATAAACATATAGGTTAGAGTCAGGGATGCGAGTGTGGTGGATAAATGGCTGCCATTGACGGAAGAAAAGAGGACCACGGGCTGGGTTGAAACGGTAGTGACCATTTAGGCGAAGGGCGGCGCGTGTCATTAGGTCAGGACCTAATTTTTCATTTCCAGGAGTTGAGTTAGAGAAGTTAAAGTAGTCATTGTTTTCAAGATTGTCATTGCGAACAAAGAACCACATTAATTCTTTACATGGGTGGTTAAATGTTAATCGCTGTGATACTAATCCAGCTTTTGTTACATCAACAGATGTCTCGTTGTGCTGAACCTGCTCGATAAGGTATTCATGAGACATCTGGGCGAAGCGGCGGCGTTCATCAGTATCAAGGTAGATATAATCAAGGAATAGTTCGATTGATAGTCCAGAAGGAGGAGCACCAACTAAATTCCATTCTTCGGATAGAGCCTGTTCTCCTGATTCTTTGTTAAGTAAGACAACTAGGTCTTTGAAGTCCCGGAACTGGAAGATAAATTTAACTTCATGATACTGTAGAGCAATTAAAGGTAAAGATAGACCGGCGTTAATGTTAAACCAGAAATCAAGAGGAACATGTAGAGTCTGTTCTTCTAATGCATTACCTAGTAGTAAGAATCCACTACCATCTGAACCACCAACCATACGTTTATATCCCTGGGCTTTTTCAGAAGTCATGGTTAGTTCCTGCCAGACATACATCCAATGACCATAATGTTTGTCAATTTCTTGACCACCAATTTCAACAGTTACATGATTAATCATTGCAAGACCAACATAGTTAGTCCAGCATAATTCGTGAGTATCATGAGTAGGTTCTTCTTTTCCAGAAGGATCAACACCGGTTGCTTTCCATGATACACCAGTTAGAGCTGGTAGGCTAACCTGTAAGTAAGCCGAGTTAATTAAATCACCATTACGTGATACAATTGCAGTCGCGCGTTTTCCAAATTCAGGATTTCCAGAGAAAGTCTGCTGAATATTTTCCATCGCGAAGTTAGTATGACGACGGTATACTACTTTAAAGAATGTAATCTGGGGATTACCAGTTAAATAAATATCTTGAGCACCATAGGCTACTAATTGCATAAGACCTCCACCCATTTTGTATATATTATAACAAAAGAAAAAAAAAATGGAAAAAATTCCGAATAAATTAAAAAAAAAAGATTTTTGCGTATTAATAATTTAATTGTAATATTTTAAATTATTAATAATGCAAAATACTTCTACTGATTCTTTTTCTGATTCTATAGAAAAATTTAGACCAGGAATGCAACAAGGTCCACAACAAGGTCCAGGTCCACAACAAGGTCCAGGTCCACAACAAGGTCCAGGTCCACAACAAGGTCCAGGTCCACAACAAGGACCAAGTAATAATGTAAATGAAGAAATGTTAAAACAAAAACAACAACAACAGCAGCAAATGCAACAACAGATGCAACAACAACAGATGCAACAACAACAAATGCAACAACAACAGATGCAACAGCAACAGATGCAACAGCAAATGATGAAACAAAAATTATTAAAAGAAAATTTTAAAGAAGATGATAATTCACTGTGGTCTAAAATTAAAAAATTAAAAAGTGGAAAAAATATACAGGAAATTATGATAATATCTATTTTATTTATATTATTTTCCACTACATTTTTTAAAGATTTTTTTACAAAATATGTTCCAATGACAAGTGTTGTCGACAATCAGCTTAATACAGTTGGTTTAGTTATATCTTCAATTATAATCGCTATTCTATTTATTGTTTTAAGAACTTTTATTTAATTCTTCTTTGTTTTTTTTATTATTTTTAGTTCGAATAGGGGTTTTATTAGTGAATGAATTATATAAATTCAATCTAAAATCATCTTCATTATCGCAAACCATATTATTAAAAATATTATTTTTTTTTTCATCTTTAAAATTTAATAATTTTTTTAAATGTGGAGTACACGGAATTAAAGTACTTGAAAAATCTCTACAATATCCATATTTTCTTCCTTCCATTGTATCACATTTGCAAAAACATTTTTGACATATTCCATCTTTATTTAATTTAAAATAAATTCCACAAGAATTATGTTCTCTATTAATATTTAAACAATGCTTACTTTTTGTCCAAATTATATATACACTTCCATTTTCACTGTAAAAAATTCTTTTAATATCATTAACTGAATAATCTTTTACATAATTTTTAAAAAATCTGTATATTTCAGTATATTGTAAAGATGATTTATCTAATCTATTCCATGAACCAGGTGAATATTCTTTATTATCATCTGAATCTTCACACTCTTCACATTCTTCTATATATTTTTTTGAATCGTAAGTTCTATCATTTATATTTTTATTATCTGATATAATACTGGTCTGTTTAACTAATCTTAAATAATCATTTTTTAAAATATTATATTCATCTAAATCTATTTCATTTTTATCATTAAATACTTTATATAAATTATATGGTCTTCCTTCATCTTCAAATTTTTTAGTTTGAGATACATAATGACCTTTTCTTGAACCTGTTAATCTTAAACCACTGGAATTAAATACATGTTCGTCAATAATATCATTAAAATTATTTACAAAACAACTTCCAAATAAAGTTTTTAATTTTACTATACATAATTTTCTAATATCAAGAGCGATTGTTTTATTAACAATTACATCTTCCCAATGTAAATGATAACCACTTTTAATATAAGTATTATCATTTTTTATGACAACTTTATCATCTGCTGTTGTTATGATACATTTATAATAACAATTATAAAACAATTTTATTACATCATTAATATTTTTTATGATATCAATTATTATATTATCATTTAGATCATCTTTGGATTTTAAAAGAAAATCCAAATCAAAGAATAATGGAAAAATATCAGGACGACATTCTACTATATATATATATTCTTCATTTTTAATACAATTTGCATACTTTTCATAAAATATATTAATATTTTCTATATATAATTTTCCTCCATTTAATAATAAATGTGTAAATTTACTGTCATTGTCATTTTTAGTGACAAATGCACGAGTGTTAATTAGCCACTTATTAAAATCACTCATTTATTATTAATACTGTGTTATTTTTAAGTATCTAAAAATTTATTGATGTTTTTACATCATATAAAAACATATGTTTAGAAGCACATTTAGATAATTCTGTTCTTTTTTTTTCTTTACTTGATGATTGTAAAGTATTTATCATATCATTATCTATATCTCTGATATTATCAATTGCATAATTTATTATATTATTTTCAATAAACCATTTAAAAAAATTTAGTTGTCCAACTGTTGTAATAATTTCATCATCATTACATAATTTATCTTCCGTACAAGTCCATTCTAATGTATTTATATTAAGTAGTATTCTTTCTCTTCTACAAAATGGATCAAACAGTTTTTTAGAGTATGCTTTTAACTGATTTTTATAATCTAAATAGATGTTAAAATTTACTTCATACCCATAATTATTTATTGTATAAACTATATTATTTTTTTTTGCATAATTAGTGACTAACCAATCTAATACTCGAAGTGATAATGTCTTTTTTTGTGTTACTATACACATTAAAATATGAATATTTTTTTTATAGAATTCCAATAAAGATTTTAAAAGTAATAAACTTTTTCCTGTAAGTTCATACATTAAGATTTAATTCATAATAACCCTTAAATCCTTTTAACAATTTTTAAAATACTTAAAGTTTATTTAGAATTAGATATATAATCAAAAATGAAACAATCTAATATTATTCCCGATGGACCTGTCGGTAATCTAATTGAAGATGAAAAATTAATTAATTATATTACTAAAAATATTAATTATGGATATAATGTAAAAGGTCAAAATATATTTCCTGGTCCTCAACCTGCTTCAATCGAAAAAAAAGATTTTGTAAAATTAATTAATTATAATTATAATGTTGGATTAAAACTTGATGGAACAAGATTTATTATGTATTTATATAAAAATAAAAATGTAAATACATGCGTTCTTATCAATAGAGCTCTTGAAATTTATACCATGGATGTCTTTTTCGATAATACTGATTTATACAATGGTTCTATCATTGATGGGGAATTATGTAACAATAATAATGATACATGGGATTTTGTAGCTCATGATTCTCCTTTTATGTGTGGTTTAAAAATAAATAAGTTAAATCACAATGAACGATTAGATGTTATTAATTCCTCTGTAATTAATAATGAAAATAATATTATTAATATTAATGTTAAGACATTTTATAATTTTAAAGAGTTTAATTCTTTTATTGAAAATGAATATAATAATGTTAAATATAATAATGATGGATTAATATTTATGCCTGTAAATCTTCCTGTTGCATCAGGAACACAGTATTCTATGTTAAAATGGAAACCTCCTACTAATCATACATTTGATTTCTTAATTAAAGAAATTGAACATAATTCATTTGAAGCATGTGTATATCATTTAAAAAACATTACAACATTTGCTAATATTCATTATTCTGACGATAATGGAAAAATATTTATTGATAAAACAAAAGCATTTGAACATTATAAAAATGAATGTATTTTAGAATGCACCTTTGAAAATAATAATTTTGTACCTCTTTTAATTAGAACTGATAAAACTCATCCAAATAGTCTAAGAACAATCGAAAGAACTTTATTTAATATTAATGAAAATATTATCATTGATGATTTAAAACAAATAAAGTAAATAAAAAGTTAGTCAGTAAAACAAATTAAGTAAAATAATAATAATAATTAAATTAATATAAATTAGTTTAATTATTGTTATTAATTATTGTGTTATTAATTATTATTCTAAACACGGTTAGCCTGAACTAAAGATAAGTTAGCGGGACCCATCATGTCTATTAGACTAGGCTGACCAAGTCCATATCCGTAACGCATAGAGGCTTTACGGCGTTTGGGGGAGGCTTTACGGCGTTTGGGGGAGGATTTACGGCGTTTGGGGGAGGCTTTACGGCGTTTGGGGGAGGCTTTACGGCGTTTGGGAGAGGCTTTACGGCGTTTGGGAGAGGCTTTTACGTAAACTTTACCTGCGGTTGTGCGGTAGAAAAGACCACCATTTACACCTCGGTGTAATTTACGAACACGTCCACGAACAACAATAGTTCCGGCAGATTTACGTTTAGGAACCATTGATTTACGAGTGGGAGATTTACGTTTGGGAGATTTACGGGCTTTTTTCGCACCAAAAAACATAGCTAAGGTATCATCCATTTATATAATATACAAAAGAAAATAAATTTATTTTTAATTATTTAAAATTTTTAATATTCATTTTTTTTAAAAAAATGTTTAATTCTTCTGAATTTATTTTTTCTAATTTAAATTGATTTATATTTTCATAATTATATTCTGTAAAAATTGTTTTAACTTTTATATGATTATATTCTTCTGGAAATGAATATTTATCCAGTTTAATAATATTGTCTATGTTATTAAATTTATTTAATAATGTATACGCAGTATTTATACCAAGATTTTGTATATAAGGTAAATAATCACACCCAGATAACATACATAAATCTATAAATTTATCATGAGAATAATTTATTTTTTTTAAAAACATATTTAAATCTGTCTCTATTATACAATTCTTTATTGATGTTTTTAATATATTGATTCCTCCAAATGTAAATACATCAGTATCATCAGAAACTACATAATCAACCAATTTATTCTTATATAAATATACACAATATTTTTCTGCTTCATCTGGTGCATTAATATATGGAATACCAAGTAGTTTTAATAATTTTTGACATTCGTATATATGATATTTTGTTACATAAATTATTTGATTTGATAATTTATTAATTTCTTTATTTATTTCTATTTGTTCCTTTTCAGTTTTTTCTTCTTCTAAATTTATTATATTTAAAATATCAATTTTCTCTTGTAATTTTTTCTTAATACTTTTTCTTTTTTTTAAGATATTCTTTTTTTCAATCGGTGGAGTTCCATCAAATATAAAAACTGGTGTTATATTATAATTTAAATAATATTTAACTCTATTTAAAAATCCTATAATATGAGATGAATCATTAATACTTGATATATATCTGTATTTATATAATAATATACTGGCATCAATTGCAAATGTCATACCTTTATATTTTTCTATATTATTATATGTAATGCATTCAGGGCATACTTTTTTAATAAATGTATTGAGTCCTCTAATACCCATTAATTTATAATTATATATTAATTAAAATCTTTAAATGTATAATTAATATATAATTAGTATTCAGTATTCAGTATTCAGTATTCAGTATTCAGTCAATTATTATACATTTTTTTATTGGACTATTTTTTACTACTTTTTCTTTTACTACTTTTTCTTTTTTCTGTGTTTTTTTTTGTTCTTTTTCTCTTTTTTTAATCATTTCTGGATGATTCTCAATTCCAATTAAACGATACTCCATAACTTCATTCCAAAAATTTAAAAGAATTGGAATATTTTTATTTAACCATGAATAATCCTTATACATTCTAACTATATTTATTTTATTATCCATTGGAGAATATTCGATGAAATCTGCTATACTTAAATCACAAATAAATAAATTTAATTGAACTTGTG
>Ga0209534_10005561_pt1 | contig 11154 bp, 10 predicted proteins | sample COG_07_FD_184751 | JGI IMG/M metagenome (GOLD analysis project Ga0209534, IMG submission 184751) | Pelagic Microbial community sample from North Sea - COGITO 998_met_07 (SPAdes) (version 2) | ecosystem: Environmental > Aquatic > Marine > Neritic zone/Coastal water | place: Helgoland, sampling... | reverse complement strand
CCAGCAAGTGATACACCAGCAAGTGAGCCAGCAAGTGATACACCAGCAAGTGAGCCAGCAAGTGATACACCAGCAAGTGAGCCAGCAAGTGATACACCAGCAAGTGATACGCCAGCAAGTGCGCCAGCAAGTGCGCCAGCAGGTAATAAGCCAGCAGGTAATAAGCCAGCAGGCAATACACCAAAAGTAATTGCTAAAGGTGATACTATGAAAGCCAAAGATGGTAAAGAGTATAAATGGATGGGTGCATTATGGGTAGACACTGCTACTAATAAACCAATTGGTATTATTCCTTCAATGCAACAAGGATTGCCTAATCCTAAACTAGATCCAATTATTGCCGCGGCTAAAAAAGATCCAGCAATGGCAAAACTTATCAAACAACAGGTTACGTCTAAAGGTGTTGAGCCAGGAACAGCAGGCGCTCAAAAAGCGGCACAAGCCGGAGTTAAAGGTACTGAACCACTTGATGCAAAAGGTGTAGGTGCCTAGAAAAAAGGCTGTTGCGTTTTCTTTGTAGTTTCTAAATTTTCTTTTATTAAATCAGAGATTAGTTGTCTATCTTCATAACTAAGTTGAAATGCTTCGTCCATTGTCATGCTACCGCGCATGTACCACATTAGTTTAAAAATCTCAGACCTAAACTGTTTGCTTTGGCCTTCTAAGTTTTTAACTTCTTCTAGGATCTGTTCAGTCGGCCAACTGACGATCCTTATACGAAAAAATTTGCTTGATCAAAAATAATAGGAACTTCAAATTTTTCTGGAGCACCTTCTTTAATTTGTTCTTCAGTTGATCGTACTTCCATTGGAGGCACTTCAAATTCTTTCTTTTGTTTTTCGATATGATCTTGTAATGCTTTAAAAAATGATTTATCTGTGTTTTCTAAAAACTCTACAATATGATTTCTATCAGATACTACAGTTTCGCCTACTTGAATTGAAACAACACTACTAATAACCATTCCTAAAGTAATGTCTCTAATTTTATTAAACGTTTCAGTAAACTGTTTTAATTTTACATCTTCTTCAATTTTGTCATTATTAACAAGTGCAAAAATTCTTTGTTCTTCAAACGTTTGCATTGATACTCGACTAAACTCTTGATAAGTTAATGGTCGAACCTTACAAGTTAAATCATTAAAAGTAAATGTATCATTAAATCTAGAATTTGTATATCTATCTAATACTTGTCTTAAATCAACAGTATAATCAACTGATTCTTTTGTATTTGGTGCAGTTGCTGATATAGACATATGCTCACCATTTGATGCAATTCTAATAGCAATCAAACATGCATCAATATCAAGGCTTGGCATGCCCCAAGCGTCTTTAATATTAGGAATACAACTATGAATTAAATCTACTGTTGCTTGACCGCTTAACAATGCATCCGGAGTTTTTAATGCAAGTTCGTCTTTTGCTGTCATAGCCATAACAGGCAGTTCTCCTGATTCAGGCATGTCAATGCTATTTTCAGGATAGTACAATCCTCCACTTGGTAGAGTTATGTAAATCTTTGGTTGTCTAAAATGTTTTTGTAGTGGGTTTTCTCCGCTACCTTTAAGTGTTTGCTTTTGTGCTTCTAATAATGGATTGATATTATTTCCATCATTTTGTTTAAATTGTTCTGGGTTGAACTCTGGCATGTTTTTCTCCGTATAAATACATTAGTAATTAGTATATGTATTTATGTACGCACTTTATAGGATTTAACTTAATATGGCAGGACCAGTAAAAGGAACCATAGGGCAGGACGAAGTAACCCTAAACGACGCGGCTACCGAAACAACGCTTCTAAAAATACTCGCGGCAATGAAGCAATCGGGTGGCGGAACTGGCGGCGCTGGCGGCGGTGCGGGTAAATCTGAAAAAGAACTGATTGCTATGGCCAAAGCAACTGGTAAAACCACCAAAGAATTAGAAGAATTTGACGAACAATTAGAAGAAACTAGCAGTATGCTAGCCAGAGGATTCGGTCAATTAAGTCAAATGGTGCAAGGATTAGCACATGAATTCTTAGGCGGATCTACGTCAATTGGTGATTTTGCTTCACATATCACAGGTGCATTATCTGCTATTCCTATTGTAGGACCGCTTGTAGGCGGAGCATTACAACTATTAATAAGTGTTGTTGATCAAAACGTTCAAACATTCAGAGAAATGTCACAAGTAGGTGCTGACTTTGGTAACAGCATTATGGGCGCAAAACTTGCGGCTACACAAGCAGGATTAAGTTTAGAAACCTTTCAACAAGTTATTACAAGTAATTCAGAATCATTGGCTTTATTTGCAGGAGGTGCCAGTGAAGGTGCAAAACGTTTTGCTCAAATTAGTGGACAGATTCAAAAAACAATGGGACCACAGTTTAGTAAACTTGGTATGACAATGGAAGAAACTGCGGAGTATACAGCAGACTATCTAGAAATGCAAACTAGTTTAGGTAGAGCCCAAAAAATGTCTAACAGACAATTGGAACAAGGAATTGCTAGTACTGTTTTGGAAGTAGATAAACTTGCAAGAGTAACAGGTAAACGTAGAGATCAGATCATGGCTGAAATGAAAGAGAACATGGCTGACAAACGTTTGAAACTTATTTTCAATACGATGGAAAAAGGTGCACAAGAAAATCTTAATGGTGTATTAACAATGATGGGAAGTGCGAGCCCGGATCTAAAAGATGCTATTACTGAAATGGTTGCAACAGGAGGTGTTCCACTAAACGAAATGGGTCAAGACTTAGTACGTTTAAATCCACAACTTGCGGCAATGTCAGCAGGACTTAAAGACGGTACTGTAACACAAGATCAGTTTATGGCTGAGATTAGAAAAACTGCCGAAATGGCAGACAATCTATCTGATGCACAGAAACAACAGTATTCAACACTACAAGCAATGGGTAGTAGTGTTGGTAGTGCTATTATTGAAATCATCGGTATGAAAGAAGCAGGCAAATCCTTAACACAAGCACAAAAAGATCAACTAGCCGCATTTGAATCAAGAGAAAAAGCAACAGCAGACTTTGAACGTGTGTTGCAAGAAACAAAAAACAAAATTTATGATTCATTAATTAAATCAGGAATCTTTACAGAAATTTCTGAGATAATGGGATCATTTACTACTTGGTTAGCAAGTCCAAATGGTACAAAGCGTATTGAAGAATTTACAAACAGTATTTCAACTAAGTTTAAAGAATTATTAGAAGCATTTAAGTCAGGCAACCTTATGCAATATATTAAAGATATGTTGGCAACCGGTCTTTCTGGACTAGGTGGAATGATTGGAAAATTAATAGGCGGAATATTTAGCGGTGGCGGAGATGACGAACAACAAGATGGACCTCCAGGAACTGGAGAAAAGAAAAAAAGTGGCGGCCTATTTGTAGGACTTGACGGTGCATTAGAAAAATTAGCAGGACTTGTAGCAGTAGGTGGTGTAGTTTATCTTGCTATTAAAGGCTTCCAATCATTGTTAGCAGGATTTGGTAGTCCGATGGTAATACTCGGTGCAGGTGTATTAGCAGGATTGTTAATTGGTACAGGGGCGGCAATTAAACTTGCAGGTGACGGAATCAAGTCAGCAGGAGAAGGTGTTGAATCAGTAGCGGCAGGTGTAGAACGTATGGCCGCAGTTAAAGACACTGCTAAGTTAACAGATATTGCAACTGCATTAGGAGACCTAGGAAGTGCTATGCTTAAATTTGCTGGAGCAGATTTAATTTCAGGTATAGGTAGTTTGTTTGGTGGTGATAATGTATTTGATACAATGGTCGAAGGTATTGGCAAGTTTGCTAAAATTGATGCAACAGCAATTACAAATGTAGCGGCATTATCAAAGACAGGATTATCTGATCTCGGTGATGCAATGATTAAATTATCAGCAGGCGGCATCATAGATAGTATTGGTAGTTTCTTTGGAGCAAAATCGCCATTTGAAAAAATGGTTATAGGTATTAATGAATTTAGCAAAATTGATGCAGTAGCAGTAGCAAACCTAACAGGATCTGCTAGTGGACTTGAAAACTTGAAATCATTTACAGATGATTTAGATGCAGATGGTGTTAAAAGTTATGCTAAAGCATTAAAAGAATTGGCTGAATCTATGGCAAAACTGAATACAGTGCTTGCAGATTCAAATACTAAGAGAAAAGAAAGCGGTTATTCAGTTTCTGACTTACTCAAATCTGAAGGCGGATTAGGCGGTTCTGGTATAAGTAATAGTACATTGGAACAACTTATGCGAACTAACAATACATTGCTAGGAAAAATCCTAGAGAAAAACCCAGAGAGTGCATATTAAGGATAAAGAATGAGTTGGAAAAAATATTTCACACCAGTACCAACAGGAGATAATCCAGGCGGAAATTATAGTCCTCTAGGTGGTGGTAGAGGGGGAAGTGGCAGTGCAGGCCCGGCACGTACAAACTATAGTTCATATTTGCCAGATGTATACGTAGGTGCTCCTAATAGAGTTGAGCGTTACGGACAGTATAACACAATGGACCTTGACAGTGAAGTAAATGCCGCACTAGATATTTTAGCAGAATTTTGTTCACAAAAGAATTCACAAAACAAAACACCTTTTGTATTAGACTTTAAGAAAAAAGCAACTACATCAGAAACAACAATACTACAGCAATATCTACAACAGTGGAATAAAATACAAAAATTTGATACACGTATGTTTAGAATTTTGCGTAATGTGTTTAAGTATGGAGATCAATTCTTTATTAGAGATCCAGAAACTAAAAAATTATTTCATGTTGATTCGGCAAACGTAGCAAGAATTATTGTTAACGAATCAGAAGGCAAAAAGCCACAGCAATATGTAATTAAAGATTTTAATTTAAATTTTAAAGACATGGTTGCAACAACACCTTTCCAAACTAATGGAAATGTTACAGGCGGCGGCGATGGTTACTTAACAGGTGGCGTTCGCGGCATGGTAGGAAGTGTACCTAAACAAAGCGGAAGCAGATTTCAAGAAGGCGAAGGCGAAGTTGCTATTGATGCAGAAAATGTTGTACACCTAAGTTTATCAGAAGGATTAGATAATAATTTCCCATTTGGTAATTCATTATTAGAAACTATATTTAAAGTATACAAGCAAAAAGAATTGCTTGAAGATGCGATTATTATCTATCGTGTCCAACGTGCGCCAGAGCGCAGAGTATTCTACGTTGATGTGGGTAATATGCCATCGCATTTAGCGATGCAGTTTGTTGAAAGAGTTAAGACGGAAATACATCAAAGACGTATCCCATCGTCAACAGGCGGAGGCACAAATGTCATAGACAGTTCATACAATCCGTTGTCAATTAACGAAGATTACTTTTTCCCACAAACAGCAGAAGGGCGTGGATCTAAAGTTGAAACACTTCCGGGTGGTACTAATCTAGGCGAAATTGACGATCTTAGATACTTTACTAATAAGTTAGTACGTGGGTTACGTATTCCTTCAAGTTATCTACCTACAGGAGCAGATGATTCAGCCGCACAATACAACGACGGTAGAGTAGGTACAGCATATATTCAAGAACTACGTTTTAATACGTATTGTGAAAGATTACAAGGATTATTAATTGAAGATCTAAATCAAGAATTTAAAAGATATTTACTTGAGAAGGGCGTAAACATTGATACAGCAATGTTTGATATTAGATTCCAACCACCACAAAACTTTGCGGCTTATAGACAAAGTGAAATTGATAATGCACGTATTCCAACATTTACACAAATGAGTGCAATACCTTATGTATCAAATCGCTTTGCAATGAAACGCTACTTAGGTCTTAGTGAAGAAGAACTTACTGAAAACGAAAGACTATGGCGCGAAGAGAATGACGAAAATATCACACCTCCACCAACAGACGCAGGCGGAGAACTTAGAGGCGCAGGAGTTAGCGGAGCAGGCATTGATGCAGATATGGCTGGTATGGAAGAAGAAGTACCAGGCGGCGAAGCACCAATTGATGGAGGTGCTACAGATGCACCTGACACTGCTACTGGTGGCGAAGGCGTACCTCAAGAAGGCGCAACTGACATAACGGTATAAATAACAGTATGATACTTAGAGAATTATTTTATTTTGACAAAGAAACACTTGAACCTGTAGAGGACAAGAGTTATTCTGCTAGAGATGATCAATCTCCTGTAGACTTTGATTCAACACGTAAAACAAGACTCACACTTCGCCAGATTAATCGCGCAAGATTAGCCGCAGACGTACATAAAGAAGAGCAAGTCAAAGACTTGCATTTTGTAAGACAAATGTATGGCATCGCGGCAAACGCAGAGGCCGGCGGAGTATGATAATTGAGCATAGCCTTTGTATTAGGTAACGGCATAAGTCGTAAACGAATACCTTTAGAACCCCTTAGAAAATTTGGAACCATTTATGCCTGTAATGCAGTGTATAGAGAATTTAAACCTGACTATCTTATTGCTGTAGATACTAAGATGGTAAACGAAATTGTGCAATATAGATATCAGCACGAAGGGCAAGTTTGGACGAACTACAATAAATCATATGAAAAATATAGTGGACTTAATTATTTCAAACCTAGTAAAGGTTGGAGCAGTGGTCCTACAGCATTAGATTTTGCAAGCGATCACGGGCACGATACAATATACATATTAGGCTTTGATTATCAAGGCATAGGTCCAGAGCATAAACGTGTAAACAATTTGTATAGTGGCTCCCCAAATTATAAACGTGAACATGATACATCAACGTATTATGGCAATTGGTTACGCCAAACTACAACAGTAATGCAGAAAAATTCTAAAAAGAGATATATAAGAGTAATAGCAACGGAAAAAAGTTTTATACCAGAACCGTTTGAAAACTTTGCGAATATTTCGCACATTACAGTGGAAGATTTAGCAAAATCTTTCAATTTTTCGTTGAATCCGTAAAAATGGCTCATTTTGAGCCTATATCTACGTACTTTTCTTAATAAATAGTAAATATTAATGACAGCCTTACCGTAAGGTAATTTTATTTAAATCAGGAGACAAAAAATGGCAGATCTAAACAAGTTCGAGACAATGCTCGAAAAACTAGTCAATGAAGATCGTGCTGGAGCAGAAGAGTTGTTCCACGAGATCGTAGTTGAAAAATCAAGAGAAATTTATGAAAACCTACTAGAAAATGATCTAGAGGAAACTGAAACTGACAAAGAGGTTGATGAGTCAAGTGACGACGAAGAAACTAAAGAGTCAGATGACAAGGAAGTTGATGAGTCAGACGAAGACTTAGACGAAGCAACTGACGAAGAAGTCGACGAATCAAGCAAAGATGAAGAAACTAAAGAAGGTTTTGACATGAATGAGTTTGAAGTAGAACCAATGCCAGAAGCAGATCCAGCAGACGATATGATGGCTGATTTGGAAATGGGCGACGATGAAGAAGGTGAAGACGATGCTCCAGAGGGCGACGAAGACCTAGAAGATCGTATGGTAGACTTAGAAAAAGAATTAGACGACTTACGTCAACAGTTTAATGACGAAATGGGCGGCGGCGACGACGAAGGTGACGACGAAGACGCAGGCGACATGGGTGACATGGCTGATGACGAAGAAGGTGACGATTCGGAAAACGAAGAGTCATTTGATCTTGGCGTAGAAGAAGCGACAGACGAAGAAGTAGACGAAGCATCGAAAGATGAAGAAGTTGCAGAAAAGTCTGAAACTGAAACAATGCGTGAGTATGTTGAAAAAGTAACTGCAACTATGGGCGACAACGGTGCAAACACCAAGTCAACTGTAGCAGGTGCTAACGACATGGGCGGAGACGCTAGTAACTTAGTTGCTGGTGGTGAAGCAGACTCAAAAGGTACAACAGGTGGCTTAGCGGCAAACTCAAGTAAAGAAGATAACATGGGTAACATCAATGTACCAGGTGGTAAAGCATCGAAAAGCATGAAAGCACAGCCAAAAGGCCACGGCGCAGAAAAGAAAAGCGCAGGCGAAACTGCTGACAATAAAAAATCTACTATTGGCAGTAAATAATTAGGAGTAGAAGGCAATGAATCTACTAAGCGAGAATTTGACATTCGACCAGGCTAAAATGGTTGTTGAGTCAACTGAAAACTCAAATGGAGGCAAAGATCTTTACTTAAAAGGTATTTGTATCCAAGGCGGAGTACGCAACGCAAATGAGCGTGTTTATCCTGTAAATGAGATTGGAAGGGCTGTCAAAACTCTCAATGATCAAATTGGGACTGGCTATTCAGTTCTCGGAGAAGTTGATCATCCTGAAGGCCTAAATATTAACCTTGATCGTGTTTCACATATGATAACAGATATGTGGATGGAAGACAACAACGGTTATGGCAAAATGAAAATTTTACCGACCCCGATGGGACAACTAGTTAAAACAATGCTTGAAAGCGGAGTTAAACTAGGAGTTTCATCGCGTGGTTCGGGTGAAGTTAATGAGTCCGGCGATGTGTCGGGCTTTGAAATAATCACCGTGGACGTTGTGGCTCAGCCTAGCGCCCCTGGTGCATATCCAACACCAATTTATGAACATCTTATGAATGCACGTGGGGGAATGAAGGCATACGAATTAGCACAGGCTACAAGACACGACACAAAGGCACAAAAGTATCTTAAGGAATCGCTGATTAACATAATCAGCAAACTCCAGTGAAACTAGGAGAAAAAGTATGATAGATGCACTGAAAACACTCTTTGAAAACGATGTTGTTTCTCAAGAAGTCAGAGCACAAATTGAAGAGGCTTGGGAAGGCAAGATTCGCGAAAACAAGCAGGCTGTAACGGCTGAATTGCGCGAAGAATTTGCTCAAAAGTACGAACATGACAAAGCAACAATGGTGGAAGCCATTGATACTATGCTTAATGATCGTCTTGGAAGTGAAATTGCCGAGTTTGCAGAAGACCGCAAACAACTAGCAGAAGCCAAAGCAAAGTATGCTGTTAAGTTGAAAGAAAATGGAGACTTAATGAAAGCGTTTGTTATGGATCAGTTAGGAAAAGAAGTCACTGAATTGCACGAAGACCAAAAGAAAATGGCAAGTAACTATGCCAAACTAGAGGAATTTGTTGTAGAGGCTCTATCTAAAGAAATAGCAGAGTTCCATGAGGATAAAAAAGACCTAGCCGAAACAAAAGTACGTTTAGTACGTGAGGCTAAGAAACACTTCAATAAAGTGAAGACACAGTTTATTGAAAGAAGTGCAAAATTAGTATCTGAAACAGTCAGTAAAAACTTGAATAAAGAAATTACTGCACTTAAAGAAGATATTAACGTTGCAAGAGAAAACGACTTTGGTCGTAAATTATTCGAATCTTTCGCAAGTGAGTATGCAAATAGTTACTTGAACGAAAAGAGCGAAACTTCAAAACTTCTAAAAATTGTTGATTTAAAAGATAAGCAAGTTGAAGAAGCAAAAGCGCAAGCAATTAAGGCTGTTAAATTAGCAGAAGCGAAAGCAACTGAAATTAATAGAATTAATGAAAATGCAAAGCGAAACAAAGTAATCAGCGGACTGATTGAGCCATTAAGCAAAGATCAACGCGAAATTATGACAGACTTACTGGAATCTGTTCAAACGGTGAAACTTAGTGAATCGTTTAACAAGTACCTACCAGCAGTTATTGACGGTAATGCTCCAGCGAAGAAGAAGGCAAAACTAGTAGAAGGCAAAGAAATCACAGGCAACAGAGAAACTAACGTTAGTAGTAAAGCAGACGAGAATGTCGTTGACATTAGACGTCTTGCTGGATTAAATTGATAGGAGATAATTATGTCAGAACTACTCGAAAGCCGCTGGCAGGAGACTAAAACTGCATTGCTAGAAGGCCTAAACGGAACTAAGAAATCCGTAATGGCAAGCACTTTGGAAAATACTAGAAAGTATTTGTCAGAGACAGCAACAGCAGGGACAACTTCAGCCGGTAATGTCGCAACTCTTAACAGAGTTATTTTACCAGTAATCAGACGTGTAATGCCAACAGTTATAGCAAATGAACTTGTTGGAGTACAACCGATGACTGGTCCAGTGGGTCAAATCCACACACTAAGAGTCCGTTATTCGGACACTTTTAACGCAGGTGCATCAGGTGCAACTGCAGGTGAAGAAGCACTTTCACCATTCAAGATTGCTGAAAGTTATTCAGGTAACACAAACGGTAAAGCAGATGCTACAGCCGCTAAAGAAGGTGTACCAGGAAACAAACTAAGCATCCAGATCCTAAAACAAACTGTTGAAGCGAAAACTCGTAAGTTGAGTGCTCGTTGGACGTTTGAAGCGGCTCAGGACGCACAGTCACAGCATGGTATTGATGTAGAAGCAGAAATCATGGCGGCATTAGCCCAAGAGATTACTGCTGAGATCGACCAAGAAGTTCTTGCTTCACTAAGAACACTTAGTGGTACAGCCGTTGAAACATACGACCAAGCCGCAGTAAGTGGTACAGCAACTTTTGTTGGTGATGAGCATGCCGCGTTGGCAGTTCAAATTAACAGAGCGGCTAACTTAATCGCACAGCGTACAAGACGTGGTGCTGGTAACTATGCAGTGGTATCACCATTTGCGTTAACAGTACTTCAGTCTGCAACAACTTCAGCGTTCGCAAGAACAACTGAAGGTTCGTTTGAAGCACCAACAAACACTAAGTTTGTAGGTACATTGAACAACGCTATGAAAGTATATGTAGATACATATGCTGGCGATAGTACAGCAGTACTAGTAGGTTACAAAGGTTCATCTGAATCAGATGCACCAGCGTTCTACTGCCCATACATTCCATTAATGAGTAGTGGTGTTGTAATGGATCCAGATACATTCGAACCAGTTGTGAGTTTCATGACTAGATACGGATATGTCGAGTTATCCAACACAGCGTCTTCACTTGGTAATGCAGGTGACTACCTAGCGAATGTAGCGATTACAAACGGTAACGTATCATTTAGTTAATAGGTATTTTACAAAATTAGAAATAGGGCCTCCGGGCCCTATTTTTTTGACTAAATATTAATACGTTCATCCTACGGGACGGAAGTAGCAATAGCGAAGGAACGCACTTAACTGTAAAAAGGAGAGTGTAATGAACAGATACGATCACCTACTTAAATCATACCGTGAGCAGAAAGCGAAAGAACATAAGGAAAAGATTCTTATGAGAAC
>Ga0209534_10005533_pt1 | contig 11178 bp, 13 predicted proteins | sample COG_07_FD_184751 | JGI IMG/M metagenome (GOLD analysis project Ga0209534, IMG submission 184751) | Pelagic Microbial community sample from North Sea - COGITO 998_met_07 (SPAdes) (version 2) | ecosystem: Environmental > Aquatic > Marine > Neritic zone/Coastal water | place: Helgoland, sampling... | reverse complement strand
AATGGTACGTCTTGGAAGTAATCAGCTACCTGCTTATACTCAGCATGACTGGAGTTATTATTGGAGTAAGCCTGATGTCAGACAAAGAGCAGAAAAACTCTATGCAAGAGTGGGTGAAGCTGCACGTGAGCTTGATGTTCGCTTGTCTATGCATCCTGGGCAGTTTACTGTTTTGGCAAGTGATAACCCTGATATTGTAAATAGAAGTATAGAGGAGTTTGAATACCATGCGGATATCATCAGGTGGATGGGTTACGGTAAGGACTGGCAAGACTTCAAGTGTAACGTCCACATCTCAGGACGCCAAGGTCCAGCCGGTATCAAAGCCGTCCTTCCAAGACTGTCTCCAGAAGCACGAAACTGTATTACTATCGAAAACGACGAAAACGCCTGGGGTCTCGAAGCCAGCTTAGAACTAGAAAAAGATGTTGCACTAGTTGTAGATATCCATCACCATTGGGTAAACAGCGGCGGCGAATATATCTCTCCTACAGATGACCGTATCAAGCGTGTACGTGACAGCTGGCGTGGTGTACGTCCCGCTATGCACTACAGCGTAAGTCGTGAAGACTTACTGGTAGATCACAGTACGACTACTAAGCCCGACTACCAAGTGTTATTAGAAGCAGGATACAAAAAAGCTAAGATGCGAGCACACAGCAACATGTGTTGGAATAAAGGCGTTAACGATTGGGCTCTTAGCTTTTGGGACGACTTTGATATTATGGTAGAAGCTAAACACAAAAACTTGGCTAGTGAGCAATTGTATCAACACTACTTGATGGCCAATGATCCTTTTACTGGAATGCCCAAGGCAGCATAAATACGTGTGTCCAATAGTACTCATGAGAGGACTTATGCTGTACCCACAGCGTAGCGACTAGAACTCGCATAGGACTTCTTTTTAAGGAGAAAACAAATGGGAAGACCACTAAACAAAAGAAATTTAGGCGATACAGGTGATACTGGTAGTCAAATTAGCGTATCAGCAGACGTAGACGGTGTTGCTGGTGTAGCTGGATACATTGTAAGACAAAGAGGTAGCAAGCGTTTTGAAGTTACCACAGCCGCAGGTACTGCGGTATGCTCTCTTGTAGCAAGTGCTACAACAGGACAAGGTACAATGAGCATTAACGTAACAGACAGTGCTCTAGGTACTTACTACGTTAGTAAAATTTCTGGCAAAACATGCACAGTTGAACCTAATACAGGGACTGAATTCAGTGCAGGCGACAAAGTTGTTTGGAATAGAGATGCAGCCGTTCTTAATGAAAGTGTCGTAATTGACGCTCTATAATTAGTGTAACACAACTAACACCCTTGGTAAAAGTATAAATACTTAAAACAAAGCCAAGGGTGTTCTTATGAAGATTTATGAATTTACACAACTGCAACTCAATGAAGAAGTTACGCTAGAAGATGAACAAGACTTCCACGAGGAGTTTGGATACTTAGCATACAGTATAGACGAAAACGATTTATTTGAAGCAGAGTATCAAGGACGTAAAGTTAAACTAAACAAGCCAATGCGTGGCGATGTTAAAAAGTTTAAAGTATATGTAAAAGATCCTAAAACAGGTAACGTAAAGAAAGTTAACTTTGGACACGGTGGTACTAGTGCCAAACGTCCAACAATGCGTATACGCAAAAGCAATCCAAAAGCACGTAAGAGTTTTAGAGCAAGACATAATTGCGATAATCCAGGGCCAAAGACTAAGGCACGTTATTGGAGTTGCAGAAAATGGTAGTGATGATATGAAATTTAACCAGATAAACGAAGACATGCCGCCAATGGCTGATATTGCTGCAATGGCGGCAGTAGCAGGACTAGCGGCGCCAGTAATGATGGCTATGCTTAAAGCGGCATACAAGACTGGCAAGGGCATTAATGCTATTAGAAAAATTGCAAACCGCGCAGGTGTTAAACTTGCTGATCGTGTAATGGGCGAAGAACTAGCCGACTTTGACAAAGACGAACCAAACAAAAGTACAGTAGCAGTGCCAGGTTACGGTACTATGAATGTTGATAGTTTGATGAAAAATGTAATTGATCAAACAACACAAATGTTAACTCAGATGAAACAAGGTACACAAGGCTTTAGAAATGCAGACTACGAACTTAACAAAAATAGAGTCTTAACAACCAAAATTGCTGCACTAGTACAAGCACTAGATGACCTTCAAACAATACGCAGTAAAGGTGGTGCTAACAGTAGAAATATTCAACAAGAAGCAGAAGAGCAACAAGAGCTTCCGATTGATATAGATAAAATTATGGGTAACATACAAGAGTTTGAAAGTAAACAATATATGACACCTGAGGATGCAGATTTTATGCGAAGAGGCGTAGAGTCACTGGGCAGTGCTAGACAAAGTACCGGGGCGGAACAAATGGCAGTATTAAGATTATTAACAATGGTAACAACATGAAAATAAATGAATTATTCGAAGACGGAATAATTACTGCCTACAACACCACTGTGGATGTAAAGCCTGGCGAAACAGAACGACAAGCTAAAAAGTTTTTTGGCGGTAACGGCAAACCTCTTCCGCTTGGTGCAAAAGGTGCTACATCTAATCAAGCATTTAACTTAGGACTAACTGAAAACATGAGTGTCACAGGTACTGAACGTAGACGCTTAGAAAAGAAAAAAGGCATTGAAGTAGGTACACCCGAATGGTTTAAGCATTGGTTTGATCTTCCTTATCTCAGAGAAGATATCACCAAGCAAGAACTACTAGCAAAATTAAAAGATCAACAGCGTGCCAGATATATAAAAGCAATGTTGGATGCTATGCACCAACTAGTACAAAGTAAAGGCGCAAGACATAGTCTCGGAAATTATGCATACGAAATAGCTAAAACGTTTGGGTATAGTCCAAAAGAACTTGAAAAGATGTATAGAGACATGTACATATCAGAAGTAAACGAAGCATTGGACAACCCATACCCATTCAAATTAACTGGCCCTTCTGATTCGCAAGGATTTGTAGCAACAGCACAAACACCAAATGGTCCGCTAAGAATGGACTTTGAAACAACAGACTATGACAACTTTGGTATCGACTTTGCAGTTGGAAAGAGCATGGGCAAAACTGAAGCAGGTGACGAGTTTAGAGTATTTGCTACTGTAGTTGCAATGATGAACAAGTGGATTAGCACAGTAGGCATTAAACATGTAGAGAGTTTTGACTTTGGTGCTAACAAAGGTGAACATGCCAGTGACGGTAGAGCAAAACTGTATACTAGATTTGCTAAAAAACTTGCCAGCCAACTTGGATGGAAGTTAGAACAGAGTACCACTCAAGACCGCAGTACAGCATTTTTTAAACTAACTAATCCTAAACCAGTACCACGTGAACAAGAGTATTGGGATGCACTAGAAGAAAACTTTGCTGACGGTAAAGTAAAAGGCAAAAGCAGACCAGGGCGTGTAAAACGTTCAGGTGCAAGTTGCAATGGCAGTGTAACAGATTTACGCAAACGTGCTAAGAACGCAAGTGGTGAGAAAGCTAAAATGTATCACTGGTGTGCTAATATGAAATCAGGCAAAAAGAAATGAAAAAGTTGCTCAAAAGATGGTGGCGTAGTATGTTTCCTCAGTATATACTTGAGGTGACTCACCGTGGCGTTGAGCGTAGAATTCACGTAGTTAAGTTTACAAAAAAGACACAAAAAAGATTGGCAGGAGTGAATATCGAAGGTGAGACTTTTGAAATGACTAGCACCGAACCAATGGACTACTATGTGACAGAGTATAGGGATGATTTAAGATGAAATTATCAGAATTTTTAAACATCGACTTCCCTTATTTGGAGGAAGCGATGAGCAGACAAGAATTAGATGATAAAATTATGCAACAAAAACGTGAAGCGTTTAAAACTGCTATGCTAGATGCAATGCACCGTCTTGTCACGAGTAAAGGCGATTTAAAAAGTATTGGCAGCTATGCGTTTGATATTGCTCGTAGTTTTGGCATGGATCCAAAAGAAGTTGACCGTTTATATCGTGAACGTTATATGACAGAAGATGAAGATCGTCCTACTGGTATTACACAACCTATGCTTGACAAGTTAGAGTATTACTTAGATCAGTTATTTGGTACATTAGGTATGGATGTAGAATTCACACGTCACTTTTTAGACCGTGTAAATGATCCTAGAAATAAAGAACAAATTACACTAAAAGAGCTTGCAATTTTGTTCAAAGATGCGTATAATAAATATGGAAAGCAGATTGCACAAATGGGTCCGGACTCAGAAGCAGTTATTAAAGATATGCGCAGTGATGTAAATGTTCCGTTTGTTTTAAACTGGGATAATCAGCAACAAGAATTAGATTTAGTTGCAAAAACAGTAATGCGTAAAAAGAACTTTTATACACCGGACACACAACTGCCATTAAACTAATAAAGGCACTTAATGCGAGTAGCAGTATTATTTACAGGGCAACCACGGCACTTAGAACAAGGTGCGTGGTGGTTTAAAAATAGAGTATTTCCGCAAAACTGCGGCTTAGACGTAGACTATTATGGTTATTTTTGGGACGACGGTGACCCCAATTTGCGTTCTCGAATTGAACAATCATATTCTCCAGTACGTTATCATATACAAAATTATGACAAAGTAATTAACGATTTTATCTCAGAAGTACAGTCCGAAAACGAAAACTATAGTTGGGACTTTGTTCCAGACAATTTCAAAAACGTACATTTGTTTGGAGTCGAAACTCCTTATATTAGCAACTACGCCCGAAACTTCTGGGGGCAATATATTTGCAATAGTAAAATTGCAAAAATGCTAGGCGATCTTTCTGAATACGATATTGTGATACGCACTCGCAGCGACGTGGCATTCAATAATATGCCCACAAACTTTTGGACAGATGCATTTACTAACGTCCATCGAAATCCTATTTTCGATGATAAGATGTTCTCGCCGTGGTTATATGTAGAGAACGGAATTCCTCTTTTTTCAGATTTTGCATTTATTAGTAAGCCTGCAGTGTGGCATAACTACAGTAAAAATATGTATGAAAATTGTATTTCACTTGCTACTGAGCACAAACAACTTTGGTACGAACTTGAAGTAAGTGAGTTTTCACAACCTCCTCATTGGCTATGGAACAAGCTAGCAATGTATTCTAAAACCAATATGCTAAGTTTTAGTGTTGTATGGCCAATGCCGTTTGACTGTAAATTGATCAGATACGACGAACAACTACATGACTTAAACTTCGGTTATATTAGTCAACGATTCTCTCAGTTCGAACAAGAAAATCCTATTAAATTTTAATAAAAGTTGAAATGTCTTATAGTATGATATTGCGAACGTTTATCCCAGTATTCTAATTGGTTTTTATAGTCGCTGGCTTTTTTAGCTGAAAAGTTCTTTGCATATAATACATGAAAATAATCCCACGGTCTATTATTATAATCTCGGGGAATAGTATCTGGATATCTAATAATATTAGAATTAATTCTGTCGGTCAGGTATATATTTGATTTTATATTTTTAATGGAATTAAAAAAACTAATATGTTGTCCCGATTTGCTATTAGATAGTATGTCATCGGTATAGTAAGTTAATAGGTTTTCAGATATAAGATGTGAAGTATATAAACTAGATATCCACCAACCGTCATGCAAACTTATTACTTTATCATTATCTGCAGTATTAATGTCATATGGTAAATCTTCAGTCCATTCTACACCCTCCCACGCTAGTTCAGTATACAGTGTATTTTCTATCTTTGAACAATGTTTAATCGCATCGAGAACTTTATCATTATAAGTTATTAAGTCTGCAATTACATCGTATCGCCATTTAATACAAGCATCGTACTGCTGATTAGAATCCTTTATTAACTTAGTTGCTTGCGATGCAGTAAACGCTTGAGATAACACATGTATGTATTGACACCAGTTAACGTGCAAGTGCCACCATTTATCAAACATGTCTGCAGGATATTCGAAGTTTTCAACGAAGTAATCGCTGTGTATATTTTTATTAATAAATTTATCAATGTCATTATTAATTGATTGACTGATCCAATTATTTTCGCTATACTTACTTTTATAGTATTTTAAAAAATGATAATACGTATCAGTGAAATTACTTATTGTGTAGTCAACTGGGTTAAAGATATCAATTGCATGCCGAACACTGCCTTGATTTTCCCACGGAACATTAATTTTAGTTGTGTGATAATCAATAGTATATGGATATAAATTTTCGCTACTCCAAAAATGGCAATAATAATCAATTTGCAAATTGTTATGTGATGCAAAACGATCAAACATTTCTTTAATATAAGACAACGTTTCTGTTTTATCAATGATAAGTCCGGTGAGATACACTGCAATTTTCAAATCTTGATCCTCTGATAAATAAGTATTATAAGATACTTATCTAAAAATTATGGAGCATCTCAATGAGATTAGAAAAATTAAACACAGCGGCCTCTAAGCCTCAGCTAGTAAAAGAAGGCACAGACTATAAAGTTTTGGATGTGAACGGAACAGAACGTAAAGTTTTTGAAGATATTGATGTTGCGAAATCCTGGATGTCTCGACATATTAAAGAACTTAAAGAAGGCACAGAACCAGTTGTGTATGTAAGTGAAATTATGGAAGGTGTGCTAGACGACACAGACGATGATGGATGGATGGCAAAAAGCGAACTTTACAAACTTTCGAAATATGCAATTACACTACACGGTATGATTCAAGACACAGACAACTTGGAGCCTTGGGTACAAAGTAAAATTACAAAAGCAGCAGATTATATTGCTACTGTAAAACACTATATGGAATATGTCGATGCATCAGACATGCAGCCTGAAATTGTAGACGATCTTCCTATCGAGGAAATTTAATTATGAAGTTCTTAGAGTTCACAGAACACAAACATGTTTTAAAAGAAGCAGGACCGGCAGTTGTTGCATTGCCTATCGGACTAGCTACTATGGAAGCAATGGCAATAGCACTAGGGTTTTCTGGTGCAGCAGCATTGGCAATTGATATTACAGCAAATCCCAATAATTATAACAAAGCAACACGGTATATGGGACAAACATATACAGATATTTCAGACTGGTTAAAATCAAATGATGACAGTACATTTGCTGATGTGCCTGCAGGGCTTTCTAGTCAGCTTGAAATTGAATCTGGGCAAGCTCTAAGAACACAAAAACGTGAAGTGCGTGATGCAGTTAGCCTGCAAACACAAGAAATTATTGACCAAGTTGACAAGGATGCTGACGCTGCAGCAGATATGGTAGCAGGATGGACTGCGCAGGCTCGTGCAGACACAGATGCAGCTGCCACTGCAGCACAATCTGCAACTCAAGCGTCAAGTGGCGATGGTCCGGAAGCGTTTAGTGCAGCAGATCAGGCAGCAGATATTGCTGGCGCAAAAGCAGCAAATTTAAGTAGATCACCGAGTCAACCTTCTGTTGCTTCTACCGACACTAGTTCTGGCGCCGCTGCTATGAGCAAAAAAGATAGCGACGTTAGCCAAAGTGTACCTAGTTCTCTTAGTACACCAGACGCAGACGCAGCACCAAAAGTAGATACAACTCCTGATATTAATATTGATATTCCAGATGTTCCTGCAGATAATGATGTTACACTCGATGTACCTGCAGCTAGTGCGCCTGATGTTTCAACTGATGCGCCAAAACAACCAATTTCTCCAGCAGCACAGTTACCTGGGACAACTGCTCCCGATGCTCCAATAGCTGGATTGCCGCCTGAAGCTAAGCCAAGGCCCACATCACCAGCAAAGCCTGCAAAACCTGCAGATGATGCACCTCCAGTGGCACCCCCAGTAACTGGCCCACTTGTTAAACCTGGTGCAGGTGCAGTCAATCCTCCAGCAGTTGCTAACCCTCCTGCAATTGCTAATCCTTCAGCCGCAGCTGGCGCTGCAGCTGGTGCAAGTGCAGTCGCAAGGGGTGCAAAAAGAAAAGGTGGTAAAGCTAACAAAAAAGGCAGAAAAGGCGGAGGACTTGTTGGCGGCGGTAAATCGCAAGATCCAGGCAAAATGATGAACTTTACACCTATACAACTAAGAGATCCACTAAGTTTAGGATCCGCTCGCAGCCCGTTTGCAACATAAGGAAAATACAATGAAAAAAATTCAAGCAGCTAAAGAAATTTTAAATACAGCTAGACAAGCAAGAAATAATTATTCAGTTACTGAAAGCACATTTGACAAAATTAATGCAAATATGTACAGTATTTTCGAATGTTACGCACACGGAATTATCGACTGGGATACATCTAAAAAATACTTTAAGGAAAGTATTAAACAATATCTTTCATTGTACACGGGCAAAGAAAAACTACAAGAGCGTGACGCAATGAAAAACGAATATGCTAGAGTTGTAGTTGAGTATAAAGTTGCATTGGACGAATACAAAAAATTAGCTGAACAAAAATTAGCCAATCGTATACTTGAAAAAGTAGAGTTCATTGGTGAAAGTGCTGCACAATCACAATCTAAAAACTATTACAATAATCGTACACTAAATGAAAGTGAACTACGTGATACTACTAAATTGTCTTGGGAACGAGTAATGGAAGCGTATCCTAACATTACTGCAAAAGACGAAGAACGTGTACGTATGCTTACTATCTTCGAAGGCCCCACTATAGACACTACACAACTTATTACAAGTGTAGTTACAGAATACGGTGAAAAGAAAAAGAAGAAAAAGAAAGTAAAAGAAAATGCACCCAGGACAAGTATGCCTCCACGCATGCGTCCAGCAAAAAGTCCTGCAACAACACAAGATATTGGATTTGAATTTAATCCACGTGCAGGACATAGAGATCAACCTACACATCCAGAAAACATTGGCCTTACTCCAAACACCGGTGCTGGACCCGCAACTAGTATACGTCCTAAAGCACGTCCGGCTAACTTAACACAGCGAAATGCAATTAACCGTGCTGTTCAACGTGCAATGGGCGAAGGATATAAAGAGCTTCCGCCAATTGACAGAGATCGTTACCAAGAACGTGACGGCCTAGAAGGACCATTCAGTACACTAAGTGGTAAAGTAGTATACTATGATCCAAGGGAAGGTTCGTACTACGACCCAGACACAGATATGTATATGAGTTATGGCGAATTTAAAGCACTTGACAACGACTACGGTAACATGAAAGACGAACGTGATATCGACGTAAAAGAAGACATTAAAGAAGCAAGCGACACAGGCACGTATCACGATGAAGAAAACAACATTGATGTAAAATGGCAGAAGTTATTTAATGGGCACAATGAATATTTTGATATTGAAGCATACAGAGATGGTGAGAGAGTAGAAATTAATAATCAACAAGCCGATCGTTATATCTACTTGATCAAACAAGAAATAGACAATGACAGACGTGGTATGAAAGAACAAACAGAAAAACGTTGGAAGCAAACTAGTATGTCTCCAAAAGCAGCATCCAAAGAGTTCGGTAAAGAAAACGTTAGAGTTAAAAAAGGTGCTCTGCGTAATGGCGACGACATGGTAGAGGTTTTTACTGAAGACATGTCAGATGATGAAATTGATGCTTTTCATCGTGCATTAGATGAACTTGTACACAAGCACTTGGGTCACAGTTCAGATGAAAAAGATGATATAGATGAAAGCGAAAGCCAATTTGACGGACATGACATAATGTCAGAAGACCCACCAAATGGTATTGACTTTGATTATGCTAATTTGTCAAAAGTAAATTGGGAACAGTATTCCGAAGAAGATATCAAGACATTCTATAGCATTGTTGACAACTTATCATTTGAGAGTGGATATTATAACGACGGCGAGTTCGACGATTCACATTTTAATGCATTACAATGGCTTGAAAAAAACGTAATGAACAAAACAGAAGTTTCAAATGCAGTTAAAGAAACACTTAGTCCAGAAGAGAAAAGACTTGTCAATCAAATGTACAACAAGGATGGCACACTAACTGACATTGGTAGACAAGTTATGAACCATAGTGAGAAAAAAGATAGTAAAAAAACTGAAGCGAAGCGTCGACCAGATCATAATATGCAAGCACAAATGAGATTGCAAAAAATTATGCAACAAGCAATCAAAGACAGTAAAAAACGTCGTGGCATTGAAGATGACGATGAAAAAGAACGTACAGACGAGATGACTTCAGCAGGTAGCATTGCAAGTGTTGCAGCACCAATGGGTAAAATGAAGCGCCGTAAAGATACTATCTTTGCCAGTAAAGAAATGAACGAAGAGCATTCACCAAGTGTTGTAAAGCAAGCCTTGGCTATTGCTAGTAAAATGGGTGGCAATATGACAGGCGCAACGGCAGCTATTGAAAAGCTGAGCCCAGGCTTATCTAAGCACCCACAAGTTGCAGCAGTTCTAAAAAGAGCAAACGAATCACAAATGATGTCAGAATCACAGTTTGATGAAGCGGCAGGCGAAAAAGATGCTTGCTATCGTAAAGTTAAATCACGTTACAAAGTATGGCCTTCGGCATATGCAAGCGGCGCACTAGTCAAGTGTCGCAAAGTGGGCGCTAAAAACTGGGGCAACAAGAAATGATTAATAATTTTAAAGATATAGTAATACTCATGATCACAACGGGGGTTCTAGTGCTACTGGGAGTTATTATAGTTGGTGATTATATTGTTGCATTGGAAGAAAATAGACCAGTAGACGAAAGTGTTATTACTCTAATGAAGATGTCAGTAACTGGATTAATTGGTGTTATTGGCGGATATATTGGCGGAAAATCATAAATGCGTATTAACGACATTATAAATGAAGACCTACGTGCTTGGTTTGGCAAAGGTAAAAAAGTATACGAAGCATATGAAATAGAGTTTGTGTGTGTTAATCCTAACTTTTGTGACGCTACAGACCCAAAAAAACAGCAAGCACTGTTTAATGCACTAAAACGTGTACCGGGTATTATTGTATACCGTCAAGATTTTGATGTTCATAACAGTATGGCTGCAATCATAAAAGATGAAAGCGACAGTGTTGCACCTGAGAAAGTACAACAATTAGCCAAACAACATGGTGTTGGTATTGACCTCGAAAACGACATAAGCCAAAGCATGATTGACGATATTGTTACCGGTAGACTGGAAGGTTTAATTGACTACTACGACACAGACTTAAACGAAAATTTTGCAGAATGATAG
>Ga0209534_10005519_pt1 | contig 11200 bp, 10 predicted proteins | sample COG_07_FD_184751 | JGI IMG/M metagenome (GOLD analysis project Ga0209534, IMG submission 184751) | Pelagic Microbial community sample from North Sea - COGITO 998_met_07 (SPAdes) (version 2) | ecosystem: Environmental > Aquatic > Marine > Neritic zone/Coastal water | place: Helgoland, sampling... | reverse complement strand
GACCTTCACCGATGATCCTGCTCGCTGTGCCGCGTACAGCGTTTCATCGATAACCGACTGCGTATAAAGCGCGGCGTAGGCGGACTTTTGCTCCCCCCGGCTCAGGTCGCTCCGGCCAATGCCAATGCCTCCCACAAATTTTAGTCGCTGACTGCGTTCTGCGACCACGAGAAGATGTTGCAACAACACCGCTGAAATCGCGGCTCGAGCCTCGGGTGACATACCGTTGTGGCGACCTTCAAAGAAAAGGGACAGGCTTTGCGGACGTGAGGACTGCAGATCGCCTTTGAGTAACTGCCCCACAGTTTTTAAAAGGGTCTCGTAAATGCCGACGTAGTGGACCAATGCGTTCTCATCGAGGGTATCGAGATAGCGGCCTATATGGTCGAGACTGAGTGTGGCGACCGCCATCGATTGAACGGCTGATTCATCGAGCGTGTCGTCTCCCGACGGCATCATTGTGTCCAGTGGGAGCGCATCCAGTGCTTTTTCCAATTGCCCCATGGGGTCTGTGGACCCGCTGGACAGATCGGTACTAGAGACGCGATTGAGCATCGCGCGCAGTCGGTGCTGCTGCCGGCGTGACAGTGACCCAAAAAGTGCGTAAATGGAGGCTGCTAAAACCGCGTTAAGTCCGCTGATTGTCCAGCTCAGTGACGTGGTTGATCCAATGTCTCCAAGACTGATGCTGAGCGTGCCTGCGAGGTCGGGTCCGATTTTGAGTGGTGTGTTGTAAAAATAGTGATCTTCGTTGAAGAGACCGACGCTGGCGACTAATTGACCTTCTACATCGGTCACGGCTGCGCCGGCGACAACGTCTGAGGCGATGAGACGATTCAGTTCGCTAGTGACTGTCAGCATGTCGCCTGAGGCAATCAGTCCAGACGCCCGTGATGCCGTGGCGCTTAAAATGGCTTGTGCGTAGGTTTCTCTCGCTTGCGTATCAACGTAAGCCTTCGACGCTAACGTGAGGTTGAGTGCGATTTGGCCCGCGACAAAAACACCGGCAGCAGCCACTAAACCGGTTTTTTGGCCAAAACCTAAACGCTCCCAAAAGACCACGACTTTTTGCTCCTTTTGACCTGCTTTGTCGGTTCTGGCGTGCCGACGTTTGTCCAAAGTCAGGGTATCATGATCACTCTTAAAGCGACCCCCCGAAGTGCTGATGTACATAACGATTCTAGCAAATCAGTCCACAATGCCTCCTTTGAAATCCTTAGAGGCGTTTCTTGCCTCTCACCGTATTCAGGTGCTCAGCAAAGAGGTATTGCCGGTTCCTCGTACGCTGGCCGATCGTCGGTACGCAGAGGGCTGGGTTCTTGATGCTGCTGATCAAGACACGCTTGCATTGGCGTTTTCGGCCGTTGGGCTGGACGATGGGGTCGACGTCAACGCGCAGCTTCCTACTGACCGGCCCGCTGACATTAAGTTGGCGGTGTTTGATATGGACTCTACGCTGATTGAGTGCGAGGTGATCGACGAGCTGGCTCGGCGTGCGGGAATTGGTGCTGCGGTCTCGCGTATTACCGAACGGGCAATGTGTGGAGAGCTGGACTTTAATCAGAGTTTTACCGAGCGCCTGTCGCTACTTGAAGGTTTAGATTCTGCGGTGATTCACGATATCGCCGCAGACCTTCCATTCTCAGAGGGCGGAAAAGAGCTGATGCTCACGCTCAAGGCGAGAGGCATCAAAACGGTGATTCTCTCAGGTGGGTTTCGGGTGTTCGCCGAGCGTGTCGCCGCTGAGCTTGGGATGGATGACGTATACGCCAATACGCTGGATATAGAGGCGGGGGTACTGACTGGGCGGGTGGTTGCACCCATTGTGAACGCCGAATTCAAAGCGACGACACTCAAGACCTTGGCCCGCACGATGGGGATTGGATTAAACCAAACACTTGCCGTCGGAGACGGTGCGAATGATCTTAAGATGCTCAGCGCTGCAGGCATTGGTATTGCGTTCAGAGCCAAACCCCTGGTCAGGGCGCAGGCGCGCTATCAACTCTCCCACGTGGGTCTCGACGGCGCGCTTTATTTAATCGGCAGTAAAGGCTCTAAGCCTTGAGTGCGACTCGCCGATTGACCGATCTCTAAGGTATGATCGCTTCATTATTTACACCGCGAGGTTGATATTTCATGCCCAACTTTTCTACAAACGAATTCAAACCGGGTCTGAAGGTGATGTTGGATAACGAGCCGTGCTCTATTTTAGAGAATGAGTACGTCAAACCTGGCAAAGGTCAGGCGTTCAATCGAGTGAAACTGCGTAACTTGCGCTCAGGTCGTGTCTTGGATAAGACCTTCAAGTCGGGTGACTCGCTGGAAGGGGCCGATGTATTAGACATTGACCTTGAGTACTCGTACACCGATGGAGAGTTCTGGTATTTCATGGACCCGAATACGTTTGAACAGCATTCTGCCGACCAAGCCGCGATTAGTGATGCGCAAAAGTGGTTGAAAGAGCAAGAGCGGTACGAAGTCACCTTGTTCAATGGCGCGCCACTGGTCGTCGCTCCCCCTAATTTTATTGAGCTTGAGATTACCGAGACGGATCCGGGTCTGAAGGGCGATACAGCACAAGGTGGTAGTAAACCGGCCACCCTGACGACGGGCGCCGTCGTTCGGGTACCGCTGTTCCTGTCTGAGGGTGAAATTATTCGTATCGACACGCGAAGCGGTGAGTACGTGAGTCGAGCGAGTAAGTCTTAAGGCCCCCGTGCCGACTTGGGAGCCCAGTGCTCAGATTGCTGACCTGCGCAGTCGCGGGTCGTTGCTCTCAGAGATCAGAGGATTTTTCGAGACGCGTGGCGTGCTCGAGGTCGACACACCTATTTTGGCCAGTCACGCTATTACAGACCCCAATATAGAGTTGTTTGCTGTCCCGACAGGCGATAGCGAACGCTTTCTTCAAAGTTCGCCAGAGTACGCGATGAAACGTCTGCTGGCGTCGGGCAGTGGTGACATTTATCAGCTTGGGAAAGTATTTCGTTACGGTGAGCACGGTAAAAAACACAACCCCGAATTCGTCATGCTTGAGTGGTATCGCGTCGGATGGACGCATTATCAGCTGATTCGCGAGGTCGCTGAGCTCCTCATCATCCACCTGCCGGTAAGCAGTTGGCAGGTGTGGCCTCTTCCGGCGCTCTTTGAGCACTTTCTTGGCTTGGATCCGCGTGAAGCCTCGGCCGAGCAACTTCATGATGCGTCTATCACCGCGGGCATTAACTTGAATGGAACGCTCGAAAAGCTCGACTATATTGATCTGTTGATGACACACATTATTGAGCCGCAAATCACTGACTGGGGCTTGGTCTTTGTTACCGATTTCCTTGCGGAACAGTCGGCGCTGTCGCGGGTAATCGATCGAACGGGAAAGCCCGTTGCTGCTCGATTTGAAGCTTATTTTCAGGGTGTTGAGCTGGCGAACGGCTACTGGGAAGAGTGTTGCCCCGTTACATTGTCTGAGCGGTTTAACGAAGATAATAAAAAGCGCCTTGCGCGGGGGCAGGTGTTGCGTGTGCCTGATCCGCAACTTCTGCACGCCCTTGAATCGGGACTGCCCGACTGTGCGGGGGTCGCGCTGGGTTTCGACCGACTGCTTATGCTTACGCTCGGACGCGACCGTATGTCGCAGGTCCTACCGTTTGACTGGATGAACGCTTAACCGATTAGAGCGGGTGTGTAGCCGTCTATGAACGCCGCTGGCGGCCGCCTCGGCTTTCCCGATGAGATTTCAATACAAACAAAATAAAGTGTTGCTCGGAGTACTGTTTCTCCGGTGGTGACTGATTTTATTTGCATTTGACGTTCCATCATCAACTGCCGCTGCCAGGTCGTAATCCAGGTGCCCACTTCGAGCGTTTCACCGAGCCGCGTGGCCTTCAAATAGTGGTACTCGGCTTTGGTCAGTGCCATGGCTCGGTCAAGCTGGCGATACACATCGGCCCCGAGACCCAGCTCGGTGGTGTGTGCCCATGCGGTTTCATTGCACCAATTGACGTACTGCGTATTGTTAGTGTGTTCGAGCGCATCGATGTGGTCAGCGCAAACGTCAAATCGCCGGATGAACGGTGCTTCGTGGTCCCAGGTCATGCAGCGGGAGTCACTGCAGCCTTTTGTTGAAAGGCTAAGTAGCCAAACGCAATGGCAATGAGGGGGCACATAATATTGAAGATCGCATAGGGTGCGTACTCGAAGGTCGCCACGCCAAGCGTCGCCGCCATGTAGGCACCACAGGTATTCCACGGAATCAGTGCTGAGGTCATGGTTGCCGAGTCCTCGAGCGTGCGAGAAAGGTTTTCGCGACTCAGATTAAAGTCATCGTAAGTCTTGCAAAAGAGCCTGCCGGGGAGCGCGATTGCGAGGAATTGATCGGCCGCCAATATGTTTGTGACAATGCCGCCCGTGACCGTGGCCACAACCAAGTCGCCCGTGGACTTTACTGCTTTTAAAACGGCGTCCAGTATTTGTTGGAGAATGCCGGTGCGCTCCAGAACGCCGCCAAACGCCAATGCACTGACGATCAACCAAACCGTATTAAGCATACTGGCGATACCGCCCTTACTGATGAGCCGGTTCAGCTCTTCATTTGAAGTGGTGCCCTCGAAACCTGCAAACAGGGTTCGCCAAAGGCCTTCAACAATCGGCATGTTGGTTTCAGGGTTAACGGTTAAGGCGAATTTCGTGACCACGTCAGTTTGAAGCGTGAGGGCCGTCAAGACACCTGCGACCGTGGCCAGCATGATCGCAGGGTAAGCAGGTACTCTTCGCCAAATAAGGATCAACATCACTAAAAGTGGTGTGAGCACGCCAATTCCGACATTGAATTCTTCACTAATGGCCGCTCTCAAGGCTGCAATTTGCTCAGGCTCAGTAGCGGCACCTGAGTCCATTAATGAAAAGAACAAAAGAGCAATACAAAAAGCGGGCACAGTGGTCCAAAGCATATGGCGTATGTGCGCAAATAAATCGACATTGGTGCATGCGGCAGCAAGGTTGGTGGTGTCTGATAGGGGCGACAATTTATCGCCAAAGTAGGCGCCGCTGATAATGGCGCCCGCGGCCATGGCCGGCGGCAGGCCATAGCTGTCGGCAATACCCATAAGCCCGATGCCCAGTGTTCCAGCAACCGTCCAGGAGCTGCCGATGCTGATGGATGCAAGCGCACAGATCACAGCAGCAGCCGCAAAAAAGATCGATGGATTGAGAATCGATACGCCAAAATAAATCATGGCGGGGACTGTTCCTGAGATCATCCAGCTCCCGATCAAGCCCCCTACTGCAAGCAGGATCAAAATAGGACCAAGACCGACTTTAATACCTGCGACCATGCTTTCCTGAATATCCGACCAGGTCAGTCCTCGATACATGCCCACAAGGCCAGCGCAGGCCGATGCGATGAGCAGTGCGACCTGATTTGGGCCGTAGGAGGCGTCCGCTCCAAAAAGTTGAACTGCCGAAAAAAGCAGGAAGATGAGAAGCGCAATGGGAGCAAATGATAAAATCATAGGTTATGCGGGCCTGTAGAAGGGCTTAGCCATTGTTATTTGATAGGTACCGATAATACGTTCACGGAAGCCGCCTTCACAGTAGCTGAGGTAAAAGCGCCACATTCTGATGAATTTGTCATCAAACCCGAGAGCCCTAACGGCATCCAACTCTTTCAAGAATGAATCATGCCAGCATCGTAAGGTCTGCGCATAATCGAGCGTAATGTCTCTCAAGCCCGTCATTTGCATGTCCGTATTCCGGGTCAGCGCATTTCCAATAACGCCAACAGACGGAAGGCATCCGCCTGGAAAAATGTAGCGCTTAATATAATCCACCGACTGGCGCGCTGCATCGTAACGTTGCTTGTTGATCGTGATGGACTGAATGACGGCTTTCCCCTCGGGTTTGAGTAACCGACTGACGCAGTCGAAGTAGGTATCGAAGTACTCATGCCCCACGGCTTCGATCATTTCAATGGACACAAGCTTATCGAATTGCCCTGACAGGTTGCGGTAATCTTCAAACAATAGGGTGATTTTGTCACTGAGGCCTCGTCGTTCGACCTCAGCGCGCGCGTATTCAAGTTGCTCGCGTGAAATCGTCGTCGTTGTCACTCGGCAACCGTAATGTTCCGCGGCATAAATGGCCATACCGCCCCAGCCCGTACCAATCTCAACAAGATGATCGGTTGGCTTGAGTTCTAAGTCTTCACAAATCAACCGAAGCTTATGTTGAGACGCGTCAGCGAGGTCGTCACTACCCTCAGGAAATACGGCGGACGAATACATGAGCGTAGGGTCTAAAAACAGTGAAAAGAAATCGTTGCCCAAGTCGTAATGTGCGGCAATATTTTCCCTCGAGCCTGTGAGGGAATTCTTTCGCGCGGCGTGCGCAAGTTTAAGAGCCACCTTAACAAGCCAATTTTGGTTGCTCTTCATGGACTCCAAAATAGGCATGTTGGCGCTAAATACCCGGGTGACTTCGGTTAACTGCTCGGTGCTCCAATCGCCCTCGATATAAGCCTCGCCGGCACCGACCGTGCCGCCTGTGAGTATTCGACCGTAGGCTCTAGGGTTGTGAATCACTACGGTTGCGCTGGGTGCTATGGTTAAGTCGCCACTGCCAAAGTGATGCACTTCATCGCCGTCGTGAATAATCAGCTCACCGTGGCGCAGGCCCTGGAAAAGTCGAAACACCAAGCGTTTTGAGAGGGTCGCACTGCGGTAAGCTTTAATTGCGGGCAATTTTGCTATTTTTTTTACGTCAATCTGACCTGTCGTCATTGAGCCCTCCTAGTGAGCCGAATCGTTTTTAGGGTGGGAGTAAAGGGGCACTCGACGGAGAAACAAAACGAGTGCTTGCCAATAAATGGCCGCGGCCACTTTCGCGGTTTCCAATGGGAAACGCGCGAGCAGAGTCAGTGCCGAGGCTTTGTTTAGAGGCAGTCGTTTTAGCGTGAGTGACGCGTGAAAGACGCGCTCGCCGTCTTCTAAATTAGTCAGCTTTATGGCGAGTGAGTCATCCGGTGTTGTCGAAAACCAGCGGTATCGTTGATTCATACCGTGAAAGGGCGAAACGTGTAACTTTTTATCGAACTCGGTTTGGTAAAGGCCTGTTGCTGCGTCAACTGGCAGCACGTAGCTGTGACGCTCACCCCATGGTGTGTTGGTCACTTCCGCGACGATGTATTCGAGCTCATCGGTCAGGTGATTTTTACAGAAGTAACAGGCTATGGGGTTGTTCTGAATTCCGAAGTAACGCCAGTTGGCCAGCAGAAATACTTGCCCCTCAAAATGCTGCCCAGTGACCTCGTGAATGCGCTGTTTAACCGCCTCCGCAATGGGTACTTTTTCGTCTCCAATAAAGTCGTTACGAACAAATCGCGCCAAGCCCCATCTACCCACGCTCCAAAACGGAAGATCTTTAGTGATTTTCTGAACACTCTCGACGTCGACGAAAGGCATAAAAACCGAGTAACTGAAGCGATGGTGTCTCGGCTTCATGCGCGCGTGTGCCAGCCTGCCAATGTAAAAGGCCGTTCTCACTCGGCGGTCTTCCTTGCGATGATCGCGTCGGCAACCCGATGACCGCTAAACAGACCGTCTTCATGAAATCCATTGCGCCAGTAGGCGCCACAAAACCAGGTATCACGCACGCCGTTTATCTCCTCCCAGCGCTCTTGAGCGGCGATTCCGTCGATCGTGAACTGCGGATGGGCGTATCGGTATTCTCCTAATATCGTTGCAGGATCAATAGCCGCTGTGTCGTTAAGCGTGACGCAAAAGGTTTCTGGAGCGGAAATTCCCTGCAAAATATTCATGTTATAGGTGAGAGTCGCCTGGCTATTTGAGTTCTTCAGGCGGTAGTTCCAGCTCGACCAAGCGCGTCGGTTTTGAGGCAAAACTCGCGCGTCAGTGTGCAGTACAACCTCGTTCTCAGAGTAGGGCAGTTGGGAGAGGACGGCGCGCTCCTTAGCATCGACGTCGCTCAAAATGGTCAAGGCTTGGTCCGCGTGGCCGGCGATGACGATGTTGTCAAACGTCAGCTCCTCGCCTTGCTCGGTTCGTAGTTTCGGCTTTTGCCCTGGCTCTCGCACGACTGCTGTGACGGCACACGACGTGCGTATATTGTCTATAAAAGGAGCGCACAACGGTTTGAGGTAGCTCTGACTGCCGCCGGTGAGGACTCGCCACTGTGGTCTGTTCTTGACCTGCAGTAATCCGTGGTTTTTAAAAAAGCGAACAAAAAATTCAGCAGGGTAGTTAAGCGTTTCTTCGAAGTTTGCCGACCAGATGGCAGACGCCATGCTGAGCAGATAGTTACGCCTAAACAGCGCGGAAAACTGATGACGCTCGAGATACGCTTGCAGCGTTTCTCCGGTCTTCAAGCGTCCTGCCTCTAGGTCTTCGACCGCGATGCGGTTGAATCGTAAGATCTCAAGCACCATGGCGATGAACGTCGGTGACAATAGGTTACGCCGCTGCGCGAAAAGTGTGTTCAGGTTGTTGCCTGCGTATTCGAGCCCGGACAGGTCATCAGATACAGAAAACCCCATTGTGGTGGGTTGGTTGGTGACTTCAAGCTCGTCCATCAGCGCGATGAATTCGGGGTAGGTCCAGTCGTTATAAACAATAAATCCGGTATCGATGGCGTAGTCGCCGCTGGCCACCGAGACGTCCTTGGTCGCTGTATGTCCCCCAATAATTGGCGAGGCTTCAAAGACCTCCACCGGCTCACCGGACCGTGCAAGCCGGTAAGCGCAACCGAGCCCTGAAATACCCGTCCCGATAATGGCTGTCGTCATTGTTAGACCTTTTAAGTGCTTAGCCCGTGTTGTCGCACAACTTGCCGCTGGCAACAATGTGTAAATATTAATATACACATTTAAGTGTCAAGTTAAGTGGATATGTGTATTCTGAATAAAGATACGCTCAAAGGAGAGTGCTCAATGGTCGACAAACAAGGAGAAGGCGCACGCGGACAGCCCGCGACCTCTGCTTGGTCAGTGCCTCAGGGGCGTCGCACCGATGAGTGGAGTCTTTGTGTCGTTCGAGTGGCCGAGCATCGCGACCGCGCGGCATTTGCAAAGTTTTTCGCCCATTTTGCACCCTTAATTAAAGCGTTTGCGCTGTCGGGATCGTCGTTATCAGCGGCCCATGCCGACGAGCTGGTGCAAGAGGTCATGCTCAAGGTGTGGCAAAAGGCCGCGGGCTTCAACCCTGAGAAGGCGGCGGCAAGTACTTGGGTTTACACGATTGCACGAAACTGCCGGACGGATATGTTTCGTCGCCTGCAAAAATTCGATACGCAACTCGAAGCTGAAGACGTGGGGTTTGAGCTCGAAGGTCATGAGCCTACGAGTGCACTGCATGCGGAGCGCGGCGCGCAACGGGTTCGAGAGCTAATGAACCATCTGCCTCAGGATCAGGCGCAAATTTTGGCAAAGGTGTATATGGAAGGTAAGTCGCACTCTGAGACGGCTGCAGAGCTTGGATTGCCGCTGGGTACAGTTAAGTCGCGAGTGCGATTAGCGATACAAAAATTACAAGTTTTCATGGCTGCGGGTTCAGAGGAGTGATCCGCACGGGTAGACTTATCGGTATTAGTTTGCATATAAAGTAAAAAAATTTGCTCTGGTTAAACCGACGACTACAGTTGGGCGTACCGCAGACAAGAAAATATGCAGTTGACCGATCGAATGGGCAGGGTTAGAAAGATATCATGGTAAAGCATCATCCAGATTCCAACATGTTAGCTGAGTACTCGGCCAACTCTCTGCCTGCGGCGCAGAGTGTTTGCGTTTCCACTCATTTAGACCACTGTACGCTCTGTCAGCAAAAACTGGCGCAACTCGAGAGCATCGGCGGTGTGATGCTAGAAGATACGGCCCCCGTTTCAGTCGATCCGCAGGTGTTTGAAGATGTTCTTTTACGGCTCGATGAAGTGCCCGATGATAGAGCTGCCAACGACGCTAACGCATCGACGTTGTCGTGGACAGTCAAGCAAGTCCGGCAGGGAAATTTAGACAAGCTACAGTGGAAGAAAGTTAGCCGCTCATTGCGTATTGCCGATTTGGGGCGCATTGATGGCGCTACTGAATTTTCGCTTTATCATATCTCTGAGGGCGGTCGAATTCCCCAGCATAACCACTCTGGGACGGAGATGACGCTCGTTCTTCAGGGCGGTTTTAGTGATGAAAGTGGCGCTTATCACGCAGGCGACTTTATTGTTCGCGAGGCCGGAGATGTTCATGCGCCAGCAGCACTTCCGGGCGGCGATTGCATTTGTCTTGCCGTTCTCGAGGCCCCTCTTCGGTTTACCCACTGGCATCATCGTTGGCTAAGTCCACTGCTGCAACTGCGTGCGGGCTAATTTCAAACGCGGCACAACGGTTTTAGTCATCACCACCTCGCTTATAAGGCAGCTGAGCTGCTAAATCCTTGCTTAGATTTGTAGAATCGATTTGGGCTATCAGGTAATTTTCTCGCGATAAAGCCGGCTGGATGAGATCCTGTCGATGACATCAGACGTACTACCTCACAAACTTAAAAAGAGCGAGCATCACTCATGCGTATTGTTATTCCTCGCGAGTCGGTTGCAGGCGAGCGACGAACTTCCGCCACTCCGGAAACCGTAAAGAAAATGATCAGACTTGGCGCCGACGTCGCCATTGAGTCCGGCGCTGGCGATGCGGTCGGATACAACGACAGTCTTTATTCTGAGCTTGGCGCTGAAATTGTCAGTGATCGTGCGGCTTTGATGGGTTCTGCAGACATGGTCTTAAGACTGCGTAAGCCCGAGCCTGCGGACATCGATATGATGAAGCCGGGCTGTATCCATGTGTCCTATCTGGACCCGTTTAATGAGCGCGATCTCATAAAGACGCTTGCTGCCAAAGAAATTACTGCGGTCAGCATGGAGATGATTCCTCGCTCAACGCGCAGCCAGAAAATGGATGCGCTCAGCTCACAAGCCAACTTAGCGGGCTACGTGGCCGTCATGCTAGCGGCGGCGCAGCTGCCAAGTATCTTTCCGATGCTCATGACGCCTGCAGGAACGCTGAAGCCGGCAAAGATTTTTATCATCGGTGCGGGCGTTGCGGGTCTGCAGGCTATCGCCACTGCAAAACGGCTTGGCGGACGCGTGACCGCTTTTGACACGCGCCCTGTGGTTGCTGAGCAGGTGCAGTCGTTAGGTGGAAAATTCCTTG
>Ga0209534_10005515_pt1 | contig 11208 bp, 13 predicted proteins | sample COG_07_FD_184751 | JGI IMG/M metagenome (GOLD analysis project Ga0209534, IMG submission 184751) | Pelagic Microbial community sample from North Sea - COGITO 998_met_07 (SPAdes) (version 2) | ecosystem: Environmental > Aquatic > Marine > Neritic zone/Coastal water | place: Helgoland, sampling... | reverse complement strand
CATGGTGGGGTTTTGGGCGTTGAACCATGCGTTGTAGTCAGCAGTGGTTGCGCCGATCTGAGACAATGCAGCAACAGCGTTTGTCTGCCTTGCTGCAATCGCCGCTTGATCGCGCTTGATGATCTTATCGTCAACTACGCCTTGCAATCTAAATCTGCTTTGTATCTCTGATTGGTTAAAGCTGAAATCTAGCTTGCGTCTGACGTTGCTGTTTTTCACCCGGCCCAGCACGTTGGACTGAATGCTTTTCATTCGTTTTTCCCACAGCTTATTGCCGTCGAAAATGTTGCCAATATCGTTTGACCGGGACAGGTCATATGTGGCTGTGCGGATTTCTTCGTCAAGCGCCAGTGCAGTTTCGTTATACTCAGCCTCTGCAATCATCTTGCCGCGCTGCTCGGCATATGCGCCAACAGCGTCAGCCAGTGCGCGGGTGGATGCACCTTTTTGCAGCGCCGCCTCAACAAATGGCCGCGCATCCATACGCGCTGAGAATGACCTGCCCGGTGCTTCATTGGTGCGCTGCGCATCAGATCTGTAAACTGGTATTCTCATCCAAAGTATCCCGAACCTGATATGCCTAATGCAGCGCTGCCAAAGCCTGATATTAGGCTGGCCTTGCCTTGCGATCTGTATGCTGACCGGGACGCATCGCCGCCCATTCTGGCAAGCTGGGCCTGCAATCGCGCATCTTCTTGCTGATCGCTAATCTGCAAGTTTGTCATCTCGTTGTTGAACTCTGCTACTGACATGGCGTAGTCAAACTCTCTGGCATTTGCTTGCAGTACGGCCATCGGTGTGCCGCTGCTCATATCCACGCCTGCGTAACCAAACCCAGCCCTTGCAGCGCCTTGCACTTCGCGCTCAAACGCCTCGCCTGCGCGTTCCTGATCGATCTCAAAGTTTTGATTTATGATGCCGCGCTGTCGTGCAAGCAATCCAATGTCACGCTCAATGATGCTGGCGTTAAAGTTAGCTGCCCTTTGCGCTGCTGCGCCTGCCGCGTTGGCTGAATTTCGCGCGCTGATGCCGCCGACAATGCTTGCCCCTGCGCCGACTACTGCTGCTGTTGCGCCCATCAGGTTGCCCCTAATCTTTTAGAATAAATGCTTTCGGTTTCTGTAAACTTCAGACGCCGTAGCAGTTGGTCAAATGGCTTGTGCCGCTTGATGTTGATCATCATTACACTCACCCCGGCGATAGTCAGTTGCTCGGTGGCAAACTTAATCAGCCGCCAAGCTGTGAAGCCTTTGCGGTATTCCGGGTCTACGAAAATCACGTCATTGTGGCTGAACAGGTGATCTTGATAGTGCAGATGCGGCACGATGATGTTGACAAAGTAGCCGATCAGTTTGGTGCCTTCACGCGCCGTGCAGATGTGCAGCCGCCCGTCCTCATCCATGCGCTCGTAAGCTGGCCAGTTGACGTTCAATTCGATGCTGTCTTTATGCAGGGCGATTTCCTGCCAGTGCTGTTCAAGTAACGGCTGGATCTCGTTAAAAACATCAGCCAGCCGTTCAACGTGGTATAGGATCATGTGTCGAATGTGTTCATGCGCGGATACAAAGCCAGCAGCGTCAGCGGGAGTGCCTGCGATTGTCTTACATAGATCCTGTCGTTGTTGTCATAACCCCCGCGAAATTCTACGTCTTTATCGCCAGTAAACAGCGGGATCGCCTGATCCATTGCCATGCTGCTGTCGCGGAACGGGATGCGGTCTAACTCATCCGCAGAATTACCAACTTCAATGCCGACAGCCTCAAACAATCTTAATGTAACAGCGTGAATACGTTTCGGCTTGCCTTGGCTGGTGCCGTCCTCAGATCCGCTTTCGATACGCATTGTCTGCATTTCGGATGTAAATCCAAATCCAACGGCTGCCGTTGTGCTTGAGTAGTCCAACGTGATACCGCCGCCGCTGACTGTCTCGTCAGGATGCGTTGCGCCATTTGCTAAGATGGTCACGCTTTGGCCTTCCAGATGATACAAGCCTGACAGGCTGGTGGTGGCAGATCCTGAGTACGCCAAGCCGCCGTCCACAAAGAATGCAGATGTGGTGACGCTGCCAAAATCAAAGACCTTTAGCACCTCAACATATCTTTTGGTTTGTGAGTTGATCGTGCGCTTGACGATCATGTATAGGTCATCATTGCCGGTGTCGGTGGGCAGCGGCGCGATGCTTTCAACAACCGCTTGGCCTGTGCCAAACACGCCGCCGATCACATGCTTGTGCCAGCCCACAACATCCTCTTCGCGCCTGTACGTCATGCCCAGCAAAGTGCCGTCAGACCGCAGCGCCCAGATAATGCTTTCTGGCTCTTGCTGATAAGCAAACTGCGTGATGCCGCCATCTGTGATATGTTCAGCGAGGATCGTCATATCAGGCGCTTGATAGCCGCTGGTGTTTACATCGCCAGCGAACTTAAACTCTCTGACTTTGCGACCACCTCTTTGCGCAAACAACGTCACGTCAGCAACTTGGACAGGCTCAACAGCGGCAGAACCATAGTTGCTGTATTTCCTGATCAGGGTGGTTGTAGGCGTTACCGGGCCGTCACTGGTGGCCGTGACAACATACTCGCCAGCAGTGGTGCCGACAGTCAGCACCCGCGTGGGTGACAGGTAGCGGATTGCGTTAACTTGGTTTGACGCAATGGTATAGATCAAACTGTCATTATCGCCAGTGCCTGTGGTCATGTTGAGGTAGTCAGCATTCTTGCTGAACCACAGCGTTTGCGGATTATTGTTTGTATTGCCGAATACCAGACGCTGCTCAAAAAATGTCACGACAGACGGGTAGTTGTCGCTTGCATTGTTGAGGTTTGGCGATGGGGATCCGCTGATTGATGGCGTGGCAAACGTCCAATCATTATGGTCTGCCCTGACTAGGGTGCGGATTGCGTAGCTGGGATGCACGAAATACATCGTGTCAGCAGACTGAACAAAGCGCAGATCAAACAGCACAGCTTCCGGGTATGGGCTGGCCAGTTCAAAGATCTCGGTGGCAGTGCCGCCACTGGTGAAGGTGGTGAAACTGGTGGTGTTGATGGCCACGCCGTACAGATCCGTCAGGGTAAACGTGTTGGTGGTGCTGTTGGCCACGCGATAGTTGCGCCCGTTTAACTCTGTCATGCCGCCGACAGACGTGATGTAAACCTCGTCACCGTTGCTAAACCCGTGGCTATTGCTGGTCAACACGCCGGGGTTGGCTTTGGTGATCGCGGTGATCGTCTTGGCAGTGGCGTTCAGAACCTGCGCGCCGTTGCGGTAGACCCGCATGATGCTATCGCCAAACTCTAATATATATGTGTCGCTGGTTTTAAACTGAAACGGGATCAGGCGGGTTTTAACGCTAGACGATTTGACCTCGCCTAAGAACTCTGTACCGGGTCTGCGCTTCACACCGCCCTGCGGCATGACCACCATGTTGGTGAGATCTGCCAGACCTTCGCGGTATTTCTCTATACCTGTGCGGCCTTCCAGCAGTGGCGATATTTCACCCGCTGCAAAGCTGCTAAAGCTGGGGGCTGATCGCGCCATTAATAACGCGCCTCTATGAAGTCAGACGCTTCTATGCGCCGGGTTGCGCCTTCCGTGCTGTCAACAAAGCGCGCCTCTTTCAGCGACTGATCGTATGCTGATGTAGTGATCTGCACCATTGATGTAGACCCGGTGATTGCATAGGCCATCTCTGCCGCCAAGCGCATTGACAATGCCTCAATCAAACCGCTGTCATACTCATTAGGGTCTGTGATGCGCGCCACATACTTAATCTTTGCGGTGCCTTCATCAGTTACGATGTTGCGGCCTTCAATGACAAACGCAGGGCCACCAGAATTGTTCATCATGTTGTCCTGCGGATAGGACATGCTGCCGTTGCTGAACTCCAGCACTCGCAGGCAGTAGGGGTCAGTCGGCAGGGGATACTGGTGAGCGTAACCAAAGCCGGGTGCTGTGGATGATTGCGCGAGATCCTGACGCCTGATGAGGCAGTTCCAAGGATGCGCTCTGAACACGCTGTCGCGGATGCTGTCATATCGCTGATTAACGATGCGCGCAGCTTTGCTGTTCTCATCGAATGCAGATATGTTACTGGCCCCCAATACGTTCAACGCATTGTTGGCGATGTCCACAGTTGAGGTCATCTGATCACCAAATTTTTAGGGGGGTGTAGAGAGGCAGGGGCAGCAAGCCGCCCCCGCCGGGTTAGTTAATCAACAGCGTATTTGATGGTGACCTCAATGGTGCCAGTGCCAGCGGCACCGCCCATTGTTGCGGTCACGACCACGCCATCTTCATTGGTGTCAGTGACGGTGCCAGATCCCAAGGCCAAGGTGGCAAGGATGTCCACCTTCTGCGCGCCAGTTGACGCAGCCGCAGCCTTGTAAGCTGCAGCCGCCGCTGACACAGCAGTACCCGCCGCATTGGTGTGGGCTGCATAGCCGACAGACAATGTGGTGGAGCCGCCCAGCGCGTCATGCGCTAACGATCCTTCGATCAGGCGCGCGCCGTCTGGCAAGGTAAACATCTCAATGACATCACCAGATGCGAGAGATGACGCCTCATAAACGCCGTGAGCAATCCGCACACGTCCACCCATGACATTGGCAGGGTTTTTCGTGATTGGGGTTGCGCGGGAGTTAGTTCTTTGAACAGAATAAACAGTAGCCATTTTTCAGTCCTCCTTATTCCGTACACGCGATTTCGACGACCTTGGCTTCTTCCATGCGGGTCGCGCCAATCGTCTGGCAGTAGTACACCTGAGTGGCATACGATTTGTCGGAGCGCTCATCGATCCGGGCGGTAGGCTCTTTGCCCATCGCCAACTTTAGGCCATCGCCAGCAAAGGCAATCACGGCGCGGTTGCCGTCACTGTCAGTGGTTAAGCGATTAGACACGATGAACTTAAATCCGCTGAACGTATCCATCTGGCCCTGAGCCAACGCCTTGACGGTGTTGAAGTCAGATGACGTTACCTGCGTGGTTCCCAGCAGAGATGTGATCTGCTTAGGGGCGCACACAATGTAACGCGGGATTGATGGATCAACGCTGCCCTCGTCCAAGATTTCCTTGGCTGAAAGCAATTTGGCAATCGTCAACGATGCCGAACCATGGGCGACTTTTTGGGCGCTGGGCAGGGCAGTAGATGTGGAACCATCCTTGCCTGTCTTAGCTGTCCCAATCGCGGCTGCGATGATCACGTCATCCATTGCCCTTCCCATTGCGCTGGCCGCCGCACGCGCATAGGTTGATGTTGGATCAACCAGAAGGCGAACTTTATCTTGATCATCGATCAAGTCAGCGTATTCATAGTCACTCATTGTGACCATGCGGCGGCTGTGGGGTGTATCGATCAGCGGGGTATCCGCATGACGGGTTGTTCTGAGTACTGCGGCTGCAGAACCCACTTGGTCAAAGAAGGCTTTCTCCCCGTTTACGCTTTCAACATCAACCGCGCCACGCAGGAGCGATCCCATTTGCTGCGAGAGCATTTGGATGTTGGAAGAATACTGGTTGACGAAAGCCGTGGATATTTGTGATGACATTTTGTCTCACTCCTATTTTAAGCTATTGAAATTAAAGGGTTTATCGCTCGGTTGTCCCAGCCGGGGCCGTGCTTGACGCCGCCAACATACAAGTCAGGTAAATTTAGAATTGTATGATGACGGTAAAGGTTGTCAGCCTGCTGGACACACCAGCGTGATGCGCGGGGCCGTAGCTTATCCGCTAAACTCTAAAGGTATTCGCGCAGGCGTAACGCCTCTTGCACGTATGCTTCACGCTCCGGGTGGTCACGATCCCAATATGGGCCGTCCCGCCGCGTAACCTCACTTAGCTGGCGTTGCGCCTCGTCGGGCGTCATAACCATTTCGGCTGTTTCTCCGATCAAGTTATCCTCGCCAATCTGTTCAGCAAACGCGCTAAACATGCGTATGATCTCAGGGTGATCCCCCAGCAACCTGCCGTCAGACAGTTCGACATTCTCTAGAATGTCTACCTTATCGCCAAGCATTTGCCTTGCAGCGCCCATTGCCATTTCCATGCGCTGGTCAAAAGCCTTGCCGTACTGCTGTCTAAGTTCCTGCTCACCCTCATGGCGCAGTGTGTCAGCCTGATCGGCCCGGTCAGTCGCCATCTGGCCTAAGCTCATGTCCATAAACTCAGCCACGCTTTGCGCTTGCTTGCCTGACAGGCCTGCCTTAAAGGCGCTGTCTCTGAAGCCCTCCAACGTGCTGTCAGCCAGTTGGCCTTCTAGCTTGAACTCGTAGCCTTCGCTTGTCTCTGGTCTGCCGCTGTGGATGTAATGCTCAGTCCACTGATCATCTGTCCAAGATTGCTGCGGCTTGCCAATCTTATCGCCGCCAATCATGCGCTGGGCATGTGTGTAACTTTTTGCCAGCGCGCCAACATCGTTGAAGTTGCGTAAGCTGGGTTCGCCGCGCAGATCTTCTGGCAGGCTGTCTAGGAAGCTAACTGCCGGGGCTGCTTCAGCCACGTCTGGAGATCCCGCTGACGGGGTTGCCTCTTCGCTCATGTGGGGTATTTACCTCTTGGGTTTGGCGTCCTCAGACAGCATTCTGACGATCAGCAGCACAGCGCTGCGCTGTCCCTCAGAAAACGCCGATTGATGTGGGTCGCCAGAAACGAATGTGGTCTGCTCAAAGGCAAACCTTGTCTTTAAATCAGCCAGCACAGTCTCGCCGTCCTCGCTGTTAAACGTGCGGCGATAGGCTAACTTCAGATCTTCGATTTGCTTCATTGTTGCAGCATGTCCAGACCGCCGACAGCTTTCACCATTGGTGCAGCCGCGCCCATCGCCTCAGCAGTTTGTGTCTGTTGATCAAGCTGCATTTGCTGGGCCTGTTGCGCCTGCTGTTGCTCGCGCATTTCCTCGACTTCCTGATCACTGCGCACTACGCGCGCCGGGATGCCAGTGACTTCCACCAGATATTTAACCAGCTTATCTGTGTCCAAATAGTCCATTACGGGTGCTATCTCAGCCACCTGCATCATCACCTCAAAGCCGCGAAGCATTGACTGCAGATCTGTCAGCTTCTGCGCTTTAGCAAGTGGGCTGACATACTCAATATCGATGTCTTGCCCTTGCAGGGCCTCCGGGGCGGGTGGGAGAAGCCCCGCCCGGAGAAGCAATCCGAACGACCTGCTGATCAAAGGCTGTAGTAGTTCAGATTGCAGCCTGCCTAGCACTGGGCCAAGCAATCGCATCTTTTCCTCGTTACGTTGCAGCACCTCGGTGGCCGTCATCTGCGGCCCGTTCTGCATCAGAAGCTGATCCACAAAGAACGCCTGCCGAATAGCATTGCGGCGCTGTTCTTCCATGTTCAGACCCAGCGGATTGTTAGCGCCGATCTGCAGTGGCTCCAGCCTGTCGCGGGTGCCAGCACGGTAGAAATTCAGTGATCCGGGGGTTGTCCTGACAGGCAGCATAAACCCATCATCTGGCACCATAAGTGGTGGATCGATCTGCTTTTGTGCTGCCCGGATGGTGACTTCGCTCATTTTGTTAAGCATCTTGGTGTCAGGCAAAGCGTTCATGCTGACAGATCTGCCGTAGCTGCTTGAGCTATCCTTATTAAAGCGCGGCACCATAAAGCATAACTCGTCGTAACCGCCTTCACTCAGCAGCTTGCGGCTGTCAGCGTGATAGTAAATGCTGGCAAACGGTTTGGCTTTGGCCAGCTTGCCCTTGGCATCAGCACGCGGAAACACAACGTGGATTATCTCGTGTTCTTTGTAAGGCTCTTCTTTGAGATCCTTAATGCACTGAGCAGGTAAAGCATCTGCACCGAATTGCTGCTCCATTGCACGGGCTGTTAGCTTGAACTTGCGATAGACTGTATCCACCTGATCTTTGGCGTTCTGTGAGATGTAGATCTCGGCAATGTGGCGGCTGCTGAATTGCAAACCCTCTTTATCGCCAGTGACGTATATGGCAGCAGTGCCAAACGTCACCAAATCGTAATACAACTCGTGAATTTCTTGCTGGAAGTTGCTGCGATTGAACGCCTGATACATTTGATCGATGGCCAGTTCCAACCATTCGTTGGCCTCATCATCACCTTGCAGCGCCGGGTTGCGGTATCTCATGCTGAACCACGGGGTGGATGGTGACGTGAGCATACCATGCAAGCTAGACGCCAGCAGTTCGACAGCGTGGATCGCAGTGCCGTCAAAGATGCGCTCGGTGCGCTTATCGCCTTGAGTGCGCTTCCGGGTTATCTCAGCCTTGCGCGGCAGCATATAATCTGCCAACTCTTGCCAGTGGCTTTCCCAATTGCTGCGCTGAGACTGCAACTGCTTAAAGCGCCGATCAAGCTGCGCAATCATGGGGGAAATCTGCATCAGGACATCCCGTAGCTATTCATCATTGACTTGCGCTTGGCCTTCTTAGGATCACCGCCCTGCATGCGGCCCTCCATCTTCTGGCTTGCGCGCTCCAATGGATCAACAGTCTGGCGGCGCTTGGCAGGCTGGGATGCCCGTGCACCCATTTCGCCAGCGATGTTTTTCTTTTTGTTCATCATCATGATATTAATCCACCCATGAGGCTGCGGCGTTTGCGGGTGTCATCCTCGCCAGACAGCAAACCCTTGGCGCTGGTGGCAATCGTGGATGAGCGGCCTTTTTTCTGCGCGTCAAGCAGGGCTTGCTCAGTCTCGCCTATCGCGTCAGGGTCAGGCACTGTTGGGGCAGCGCCAACAGGGGCTATGCCGTAGTTGACAGCAGGGGCTGCACGAACTGGTGCGGGTTGGCGGGGGCGGTCATCTTCTTTGTATAAAGCAGATGGGTTGTTGCGCGCCTTTTCACGGGCAACAGTGGCAGCAGTACGGCGCTGGTAAGATGACTTTCTGCCTGCCATATCGTCACGCGGCGTTGGGCCGGGGTCATCCTTCAAGCCAACGCCAATTTTAAAATCGTCAGCCGCTGCTGATGCCATGCTACCCATATCTATCTCCTTATGCCGCGAACGGGTTGTATTCCATCACAGCCTGACGCTGCGGAACACGCTGGTGATCGCGGGGTTGCCGCATTCCAACAGCAAGGTATCTAAAACTGTCTGACGCATGTGATGACCAGTCATGCACCGGGGATGCTCTGAACGACCTAGTGCGCTCGTTGTACGCTCGGTGGTATTGTCTCAACGCTTCTAAACCGTCTTTGCAGCGCTCTCGGTCAAAGTAGCACCGGGGTATCAGCATCTGTGCTGCGTGAATGCCGTCTTCCAAAGGTAGCTTAGGCACCACGCGGAAGTTCAAGCCAAGATCCCACGCGATTTCACGCCGTGATTTGCCGCTGCCTAACTCTCTGACTTCAATGTCGTGCGGGGCATGGTGATCGCCATAAACATATCTTCTGTCGGTCAGCATTTTGCAGTAGTGCGGCAAGCCTTCGTTTCTGGCTTCGTAGAAATCGATGACGTGGATTGCCCTGCCAACAGTTTGGGTAAACCAAATCGACGTGCTGTCGCCAACGCCAAGATCCCAGAACGTGTCAACCTTGTGTGCCGGGTCATACGGGACGTTGCAGATGCGGCCCTCGTCTTGCGCTGTCTCCAATTCCTTGCCGTAGATTGCGCCGGGGACATTGGCATTCCAACTGCATTCAAATTCCTGCGCGTACTGATCAGCAGACATCATGCGCTGGGCAGCGTCTAACTCGTCTTGATCCAGCAAGCCTGTCTCTGACGCCTTGTTAACTACGCACAGCCAATCATCGTCAGCAGTGGCTTGCTCGTAGAGGTCAAAGAACGCATTGTGGCCAGCAGGTGTGCCAACAAAGGTGGCCCAGCCTTTGCGGTCAGACAGGGCTGGCCTGATGACTTCAGGAAAGACATTCTCAGGCATCTGCGCAACCTCGTCCATCACGCAGCCGTCAAGATATATCCCGCGCAAACTGTCGGGGTTCTCAGCGCCCAGCAGGCTGATCCTGCCGCCAGTGGGTAAATCGCAGCGCAACTCAGTTTCGTGGAAGCGAACGCCGGGGATTTTGCCAGCGAATTGCTTGAGGTAATCCCAAGCTACATTCTTAGCCTGACGGTAGGTCGGGGCCATATAGGCATAGCGGGGGTTGGACTTGGTGGACATAATGCAATCACGCAGGATGTGGTTGATGGCCCACACGGTTTTGCCAAATCGACGGTGGCAAACCACAACGCCCCACCGCTTGGCCTGCATCTCATCATGCAAGCTGGCCTGCAAGGGACGCGGCGCATATGGGATTACGATGTCCACAGAGGTTAACGCTCCTTCAGCACGTAGCCGTCAGGGTAATTATCAAAGCAGTGGGGCTCACGGTGGCCCTCAACAGCGCCGTGTGTGTGCTGCTGGCCGCATCGCTCACAGTCAAACACAAAGAGATCAGGGTTATCAGGTGGGCGGGTTACATAAATGACCGGGGGTTTGGCTTGGTTAAGTTCCACAGAAAACGGCCTCCGCTGGCAGTGGATGTGTGCATTCTCAGGTCGGGTTCTACGCTATAAGAAGGGGCGGAAATTTATCGCGGGGGTGGGGTTTGGGATTTCCAAAAACGCCCAGAAGGCACAGTTAGTCGCATAATCGATATTATGTTAAGTGTGTTATCGTTTGTTTACAACAACTTAGCTGTTTTGAGCGCTGCGAGTTATCATTATGACAATTATGGGAGGCAATTGATGCCGAGTTTTGCGCGCGTAGCTCGGCGGCTTTGGATGAGTGATATACAGGACTTTTAGGCACCATCTGCCGACACGTCAACGTCACCACCAGCCCATGATATTGTGATGGCTTGCTGTTGTGGTGCATCCTCTTTGCGATCTCTTACACCATTTGGCTGCACTCTGGATGTAGTCCATTTCAGAGTTTCAATCTCCAACTTACGTCGATTAACCTCGGCATGTAGCTTGCGCTGGTCATCCACGTCAGGCAATGGCGACCTTGCTAAACTGTTGATCAGGTCAGCATAGTACTCGCCTTGCAGTACACGGCCACGTCGATAGATTTCATAGACTTCCTCGTCAGCCAGCACAGCATCAGTGATTGCGCGATAGCTTGGCACGTCAGGATCTTTACAAATATCAATGAGCGTCTCGCCTTCAGCTAATCGCTCGGCAATCTTGCGCATGATAGTTGGAGTGCATTTGCGTTTGCGTCCGGGCATTGCAGCACCTCCAACAAAAAAAAGCGCCCTCGAAAGGACGCCAGTGAACCA
>Ga0209534_10005512_pt1 | contig 11219 bp, 10 predicted proteins | sample COG_07_FD_184751 | JGI IMG/M metagenome (GOLD analysis project Ga0209534, IMG submission 184751) | Pelagic Microbial community sample from North Sea - COGITO 998_met_07 (SPAdes) (version 2) | ecosystem: Environmental > Aquatic > Marine > Neritic zone/Coastal water | place: Helgoland, sampling... | reverse complement strand
AAACCCTAAAATAGTTCATATATATATATTTTCTTGCGAAATTATATAATGCCATACACGATAAGAAAGGTTCGTAATAAAAATTGTTATACGGTTCGCACAACTAAAACTAAAAAGGTGAAAGCAAAGTGCGCCACAAAAGAGAATGCTAAAAAACAAGTACGTCTATTGACTGCTTTAGAAGTAAATAAGGGTTTTGCGAAAAAAGTAAGATCGCGCAGAAGACGAGCAACAATAAAGAAACGTTCTTAAATTGAGTTAAAAACAATACTTTAATTCAATTCAATCTAAAAAAATGCATCCAATGAGTGAAGAACAGCGAAAGGTCTTGGACTTTATTCGTTCAGGAAAGAATGTCATCGTAGATGCTTGTGCTGGATCTGGAAAATCAACCACTATATTATCAATCGCAAAAGAACTCACGGGCAAAAAGATACGACAATTTACATACAATTCTCAACTGCGATTTGATGTCAAAGAAAATATTCGGAAAATGAAGTTGAAAAACTTAGAAGTACATACTTACCACAGTTTTGCGGTGAAATATTATTCAGATGTTGCGCATACAGATACGGGTATAAGGCAAATATTGCGTGAAGATACGAGTCCAAGAAGTCCTATACCTTTGGTAGACATAGTTGTTTTGGATGAAAGTCAAGATATGACACTCCTTTATTTTGAATTGATTGTCAAAATGGCCAAAAATATGTGTTTGGAAAAGGATCATTGTTTCCAATTGCTTGTTTTGGGTGATTATATGCAAGGATTGTATGAATTTAAAGGTGCCGACATACGTTTTCTGACACAAGCGCCCATAATTTGGAATACATTGCCTCATTTAGAAACGAATTTATTCGAACATTGCGAATTGAAAACGTCTTATCGTATAACAAATCAAATGGCATCATTTGTAAACAATGATATGTTAGGCGAAAATCGACTAATTGCGTGTAGAGAAGGATTGCCAGTTATTTATGTGCGCAGACCAAAAAGTCAAATCGAAAATATAGTCATATATCAAATTAAACGCCTATTGGATGAAGGAGAATGTCCGTCTGATATATTTGTTCTTGGACATTCTGTAAAAGGGACAAATAGTCATATTCGACATATGGAAAATGTATTAACCAATGCGGATATTCCTTGCTATGTTCCTATGATCGAATCAGACGCCATGGATGATCGAGTTATTAATGGAAAAGTGGTTTTTTCTACTTTTCATACAGTAAAAGGGCGTCAACGTAAACATGTTTTTATCGTTGGATTTGATCAAGGATATTTTTATAATGCTCGAGATATAGATACGTTTGTATGTCCAAACACGTTATATGTAGGCGGAACACGTGCAACACATGGTCTTTATTTATTACAAAACGAGAATTCCAAACCATTGGACTTTTTAAAACGCGATCAATATGATATGAAACATTCGGAGTACATTGATTTCAAAGGTATGCCTCAAACTATATTTTACGAACCAGTCCAAGAAAGTGATATTACAATACCTACATATTATGTAAATCCGACGGAATTGATTAAATTTATTAACGAAGACACCATTGAATTTGTAACACCTTTACTAGACGAACTATTTATCCAAGAAATAGAACCAACTAGTGAAAATGAGATCAATATACCCAAGATTATTGAAACAGAATCGGGATTATACGAGGAAGTCAGTGATTTAAATGGTATTGCTTTACCAGCAATTTACTATGATGAAATACAAGGTCATAAAAAAGATGGTGAAAATGTATTGCGTCAAATGATCAATAATTCAGTCCAAGAAACCAAATATAATAAACATAGTTATTTGAAAGAAATGATTGAAACCTTGCCTGAAACATGTGAAACGTGTGCCGATTATTTGTTTTTGACCAATTTATATGTCGCGTCGCAAGAAAAGTTGTATTCCAAGTTAAAACAAATACAGCGGCATGAATATACATGGATAAACGCAGAAATAAAGAGTAAAATAATGGATCGAATGAATATACATCTTGGACACGAGTTCCAAGAAAACAATGAAACCGAAGTAGAAAAGCAACTGATCCACTATTCGATGGAGAAAGAACATGAAAAAATAGATAAAGTATTAGAACCTTATTTTCATAAAGAGAAGAATTTCCGATTTAGTGGAAGATTGGATATTTTGTCCAAGAACGCTATTTGGGAATTGAAATGTACAAGTAAAATATCTCAGGAACATCAATTACAAGTAGTTATTTATGCGTGGTTATGGAATGTATTGAATCCCGATAAACCAAGAAATGTGTATTTATTGAACATTCGCACAGGTGAAAAACAGGTTTTAAAGCAAGATTATGACAAACTCACACAAATTGTTGTGGCATTGTTAATGAATAAATATGAAAGTTATACAACATTGGATGATGATGAATTTCTAGATAAATGTGAAAACATAATAAAAAAATATGATAGTAATTTATAATGGACGATTTCAATTTTTATATGGTAAGTTTAGACTATTGCCATGAACGACGAAAGAAAATGCATGAGTTGTATGATATTAACAGATTAATAACAGTAGACGCATATGATGGTTCAAAACTAGAAGGTTATGATGATATTATTTTGCCGGAAAATTATGAGAAATTTGCGCAACCCGGTGAATATGGATGTTCTTTATCCCATATAAAGGCAATTAAAAAGGCATTTGATAATGGCGAACAAGAAGTATTTATTATTGAAGATGACATGCATAATATTTATTCACATTTATGGGAAAAATCGTTAAAAGAAATCATAAAAAATAAACCAAACAAAACAGAATGTATGGTTTTTTATACAAGTAATCCGGCAATTAGAGATTTCTTTAAAACAAAACCCGACAAGGAGTATCTAATATGTAATTGGACGTGGTCGACCGGATGCTATTATATTAATCGAGGCGGAATGAGAAAAATTGTGCGCAAATATTACAAAGATGGTAAAATAGATTTTTCGAAGGCGTCATGTCGACATGATGTCATTGCCGATGCCAATGTATTATATCAACAAATGAGGACTTATTTTTACACTCGACCTACTTTTATTGATTGTTGTGAAGAATCAATTATTCATCCAAACCAAATCAGTGTTCATAGACAAAATCATAATTGTATAGTAGACTATTTTCAACAAAAACAAAATAAACAGGATTTCCTAGAGTTATAAAATATGGATTCGAATAGTGATCCATGGGAAACATGGACCATTTCATATGGTGAACGATGTATAGAAAATGAACACTCGTTACAAGATGCTTTACTACAATCAGAAAAAAGAGAATCGTTGAATTGGAAAAAATACATAACAATCGGAATATGTGTAATCGGAATAATAGTCGGTATATGTGTTTTAGTGTTTTTTCTTATTTAAGAATGAGTATTACAGTGAGTACAATTGTTTAGAGGTTTCTTCTGACAATTTTTCCCATTCCGTGTGGTTGCTCCACAAACATATTCATAACTTTGTCCAACGCGACGCTTATTCGCATTCCATTCCTTACTTGCTTCATCAAAATCAATGCGAATGTTATAAGCACCATTCATTTGTTGAATATCTTCCGAAAATTCATTGCTAATTGTATCCCGAATACGACTTTGTAGACGAGTATTATAACTTGGAACAGATTCCATGATTTGCTGTTGTGAACGAGTAAAATGAGAATTCATAACTAAAGAACTTTAATGTATGAAGACCCAACTATATTTACAGAAGAATCAATTTTATGTAAAAACTGCTTTTTACATATCTATAGACATATTATTATGGGTGCCAAACAATCAAAATCAAATTATAATGAACCATCAAATCCTAAAAATACATTACCTGAAAATAGAGCAACCACCGAAATAATGAGTTTAGATGAAGTGTATGATAGTTTAGACGATTATAAGGAAGTAATAAATAATGTATATAGTTTAAATAAATTATTAAATGATTATGATGAAGAAATAAAAGAGAAGGCGAATGAAAATGATGACAACGCAATTAATAGTATATTAGGGGCTACATTACACGAAGAATATGATAAAACAAATGAAAAGTATTGTGAAATTATTGAATTGGCTCGCAGCAAAAATGAAGTAGGTGGATGTAGAGTGTTATTTACATGTAAACATTATGAATCATTAGACGGAATGTCATTAATGAATGTAATGACCGCAAATACAAGCGAACAAATAGATCAATTATCATTTACAAATGTTGCCAAGTTGCTTGAAAATAGAATAGTTGATATGTCACAAAAAATTCCCAAATATGGTAAAACGTATGTTCACGCAGGGTTTGGAGTTTGGACGGGTGGGATACGATTATATTTTAATCTTGTACGAAAACATCCAATTATTGAAAATAAATGGATAATGATTTCATCTGGTATAAATATCAATAATTACCTTAGTAAACCAATCAGTAATTATAAATTATTTTCTTACGAATATAGGTTGTTAATGGAAAATATAACACAAGTCATGAACGCAAATATGTATTTACAAATTATAGAAGATTCGGCAGAAGAAGCAACGCAATATGCGGAAGAAGCAATTGCTGAATCTGAAGAAAAAACAGCCTTGTATAATTTCTCACAAAAAGTATGTGATAATGCGCCCACCGATCCAACCGCATATGCGAAGTTACAAGAGGCAAAAATGAATGCACAGAACGCGTCACGTATGGCGTCAAATTCTATATCGACCGCAAAAGCAGCGCAATATTCATTAACCGAAGCAGAGACGTCAATCGCAACCAAAACGACAACATGGGAATATGGACCAGAAGAGGAATATGATAATTTACGGTGTATTTTCTCAGGGATTCATCCCCAATGGAATGGTATGTGTATACGCGATTGTCAAATACGTGGAAATAAATATAATATACCAGAGGTGACGATGAGTGTCATGGCAGATATTGAAGAAAATTATCCGATGTTATTTCACAACCAAACCATATTAACCACCTATGTTACTGAACATGGTCACCATATTGCTATTGTGAAAATTATTAAACATGGAACAGAAGTGCATTTTCAAATGAAAGAGGCTCATTTAGAAAGCATGTTCGGAAAACAAGGACAAGACACAGAATTAAGTAATGATAATCGTCCACGCAGTCACATATTCATGGATCCAAGTACATATTATATTGGAATCGGTACGAACGAGCGGACAGTTAAATATCCAAATGATTATTTGACTACAAAACCGGATAATATACAGCATGTTGTCATTAAATCACAAACCTATCCCAATGTAGTAAATAGTCGTATTGCCGAGAATTTTCGCCATATGAACTCGCGGACAAAGAATTATTATTTTTTCGATCAATTTAGTTCAGCAACTATGCGACGCGAAAGTAATTTATATTCCTTTGCTGAATTAGAAGATCATACGATTGATGGTAGTGATATAGAAGAAAAAGAAAAAAAGTATGGGGCAGATATATCATTCGAATTAACAGATAAAACCAAATTAACAAGAGAGATCGGCAATATAGGCATGGTCATCGATAAAATTTGTGAAAATGGTGAAATATGCGGAGGATTATCTGTCAAAACAAAACCGAATCTAGTTGAAATGAATGGAAAGACAGTAACGAAACCAGGAGATACAATTATGTATGTTTCGAGCAAGGGTGTATTACATATATCAAGTATAATGTTGGGAAGTAAATTGTTACATGTAGAAAAGGATGAAAATGGGGAGGAGCAATTATTATGGGGAGAAAATCTCGTAGCATAATTATATATCTTGTTGGATATGATGCGATATACGTATATAAGATAAATATCGTAAATTACCAGAATAGTAATTCGTATTTTAGTAACTTAAAAAAGTAGGATTATATTACACAATGAGTAATATGATAAGTATATCACCAACGTTACAGAGCAAACTATACATGGAACAATTAAAAAAGGAGGGAAAAACTGTATATAATTTCGGACTTGGACAAAATTCCGTCAAACAACCTGAATTATATATTGAGTTGATGAAGAAATATGCTCATAAAAAGGAATATACATCAAGTCAAGGTATTCCCGAATTAAACAAAACATTGAAGTCGATGTATAATAGCAATAAAATGTCTTATGAAATGTTGATTGGAAATGGATTGAAAGAATTATTGTTTGTAGTTCAATGTGCGTTTAAAGGCAAAATCATACATGTAACTCCTTCGTGGGTAAGTTATAAAGAACATATAGATATATTAGAACGCAATGATGATTTGATCGAAATAAAAACGTCGATTGAAAACAAATTTCGTGTAGATTTGAATGTCTTGGACAATGTGCTCCAAGAAATTGGAGAGGAACCTAAAATGATTTTGTTGAACTACCCAAATAATCCTACTGGAACATGTTATACGAATAATGAATTAGAATCCATGGCAAAAATATTGAAAAAACATAATTGTATTGTATTTGGTGACGAGATTTATTTGAATTTATCGTACAATCCCAATCAGAGGTCCCTTGCGTATTATATTCCGGAATTAGTGATTAGAGGATCATCAGTATCAAAGGATTTGGCATGTGGTGGTTATAGAGTCGGGTGGTGCGCGTTTCCTGAAACATTAAGACCATTATTCGCAAAAAGTTGTCAATATGGGTCTAGTATTTATTCCTGTGCTCCTGTACCGATTCAATATGCGACACAGGAGTTATTAGAAAATACGGAAATATGTAAAACATATGTTGAACGAACAAAAACCCTCTATTCTCATGTTATAAAAGAGGTTATGCCTTTCTTGGACAATACTAAATTAAACCATCCGGGAATAGAATCATCTTGGTATGTGTATCTAGACTTCAAATCCTATAAAGAGGGTTTAAATAAGATAGGAGTCCAAGACAGTATCCAATTATCCCACCATTTGATGGTAAATTACCACATTTTAACAGTTGCAGCACAACATTTTGGAGATGATAGTTTATCATTGCGTTTTTCGTTGGTCGATTTCGAATTTGATTTGGAAAAAGAAGATATAAAGGACGTAAATACAGTCAATATGAAAGAAGGGTTTCAACATTTGGTTCGGTTCTTGGACTCTTTGGAATAGTGGGAATATATATAATCAAAAAAACTTAAAAATAAATAAGATATGTATGGTATGGTATTAGATAATCAAATAAACGGAAATACATTAAGTGCGTGTCTGTTTATGACAAATATATATCATCTGTATGATAAAGGAGATGATGTATATTTACATTCATTTATTATGCTATTTATTTCATCTATTTTATATCATCAAACTTATAATGTAATATGTAAACGATTTGACGAGGGTATGATATACAATGTAATATATCAAGGAAGTTATAGGACATTTATAGTAAATGACTATAACGCGTTTACACACTATACGATTATCTGTTTTGTATTAACATTATATACATATTATTGTAAAATATACAAGGATAATCCAACGAAAAATCATGCGTTATTACATTTAATTACTAGTATAGGACATCATATGATAATAGCAAATCAGTTGCGTTTATAGTATTGAATATTCAAATACTAATAAATTATGTTTTTTCTATGCGTTACGGGTTGGGGTTGAGTATTTTTTGTAATCTACCCCCCCCCCCCCCCCCACCCGGTTGCTCATCTACCCAAATTCCAGATATGGCATATTATCATATAAACTGTTTGTCTAATTCGGGTATAGACCCCTCATCAAATTTACCCAAACATTTCACTTTTGTAATAGTGATGGATTTTTCTTCTTTCATAGTATATTCTGTATTTAAATCAGTAATTCGCAAAGTATAAGATAAATAAACTACATGCTCATTAATTTTATTAATGATGATGTTTAAAAACATTCCCGTAAAACTGGTAATATAATATTGAAGATCTAATGAACCAGTTGTAATCAACATTTGACTCATTGTTTGGATTAAACGGAATTTTGTATCTTTATATTGAATATTTTTAACCGTTTTGGTCATTTTCAAACAATCATTCGAATATTTTTCCAATTGTTTATCCGAAAATGGAATCGGTAAATTGTTATTGGTATTCAAATGTATATATTTCAACAAATAATGACAAACGCAATCAGACAAGCGACGAATAGGTGATGTAAAATGAGTATATTCGGGTGCACCCACTAAGTCATGGGGTTTGACAGTTGAAATATATTCTGCTTTTATACCATTTGAAATAATTTCGTTCAATAATTCTTGTCCGGTTATTCCCGAATACACAGTATTCAACCATTCCTTGGCATTACAACTGCGAAACAGTCCAACTCCGTCGAAATTAATTTTCAAATATTCACCTATAAATGTATTGGCAAATATGGCATATTCGGCAATCATTTGTTTCATCTTAATTTCAGTTTTTGTATCAGAATATAAATACATTGTTTGCTTATCGCGTCGTGGAAAGGCAATAGACACTTCATTTAAGATTGTCCCTTTTGTTTTACCGCTTCGAATATTGTACAATGCTTCACTAATATTCAAAGCTTGTTGTAATGTTTCGTTTTCATTCACATATGTTCCTGCTTTTTCATAACTAAGAGCATTTTGTTGGTCTACTTTTACTTTTGTAAATAAGATTTTAACTACACCCATGGGTTCATACTTTATTTGATGAACTTCAGACAATATTGTAATTGCCAATTTTATATTTCCGTATTTATTTACCATTAAACTAGATTTTTCCATAATTTCATGTGGAATCATATGAATCGGAGAATTAAAAGATGGATATTTTGTAACAACACGTTTTTCTATATCCTGCCATAAAGACGATTCGATATTAATGTGTTCTGTAGGATCGGCAATATGGATTGCCAAGAACATTTTACCATGTTCTTCAAAAACACTAAACGCATCATCCGCATCTTCACACCCATCCGGATCGATACTATAAGTTTTATACATGGTCATATCTACACGTTCAGAAACATTATATTTGTGAGGTAATGCGGTTGTTTGTAATAAATCACGATCTTGTATCAAATCCCTTTTATTTCCATAAAGAGGTTCGATTATTTTGCTATATTTGTCATCATAATAGATACTCATTTTGTTACTATTGATAAATATATTTATATCAATATATTATAAACTTTCTTGGACTTTTATAAAATTGTAAGTTGATATTTCATAGATTTGGAACTTTTAAAAAGTTCCAAATTGACTATATAGAAAACTTTTTCATTTACGAAAATTATAAAATCTGTGTTTACAGCAAAATGCTTAGATTTTGAAATGGAAAAAAAATAGTTGTTACGATGAAATTTTATAAATATTTTGCGAAATTTGGATTGAGCACTTTTATATTGTAAAAATATACAGTGACAATTACAACATTACAACAAAAAAGGGCACTATGAGAAATATTCATATGGATATTATAATGAAAGCGTTGATCATGTAGTTAATATGGAATAGTTATAATAAAATAACAATGGTGTAAATATATATATGACAATTTACAACAAAATACAACAAAACTGGTTTGTTATATTTGTTTCTTAGACTTTTATAGAATTGTAAGTTGGTATTTCATGGATTTGGAACTTTTAAAAAGTTCCAAATCGACTATATAGAAAACTTTTTCATTTACGAAAACTATAAAATCTGTGTTTACAGCAAAATGCTTAGATTTTGAAATGGAAAAAAAATAGTTGTTACGATGAAATTTTATAAATATTTTATGTGGAAAAGGATTTAAGGGATTTTTTTGTATCCAAAATAGATAGTAATGGAAACAAAAAAATCCCAAAAAATCCCCCAAATATTTTCATGCGAGTGTTGTAACTATACAACGAGTAACAGAAAAGACTATAATAAACATTTATCTACTGTGAAACACGTACGGATACTAAACGAATACACCAAGGATAACGAGAAATCCCCACCCAGGTATCAGTGTTCATGTGGTAAAATATATAAGTACAGGAGCGGGTTATACAAACATAATAAGACATGTACAAGTCCCGAAAAATCCCCGCAAAAAAATCATGATACTGTAATCGAAGACTTAGCAAAAGAAAATCGAGAAATGAAGTCAATGTTCATGATGATGTTAGAAAAATATCAAGAAACGCAATTAGAAAATATGAAAATGAATGAAACTACTTTAAAAGTAATGAAAGACAATCAAGAAATGGTAAATAAATTCATTGAAGCAATTCCACAATGTGGAAATATAAATAATACGTACATCGAAAAGCAAACATTGAACTTTTATTTGACAAATACATGTAAAAATGCGGAATCGATTCATGATTTTACCGATAGATATGTAAAACGGTGTGTTGAGTTCTTTGAAAATAATTATCGTGAAGTGGCATATAACCAAATCAGTCTTGCGTCCAATGTATATGACATATTTTTCAAATGTCTCACTGAAAATCCCCAAAATATGAACTTTGTACAAACAACCGATGTAAAAAATGGTGTTTTCTATGTAAAGGAAAAGAAGAAAGATGAGAATTGGCAATTACAAGGAGAAGCCGAGTTCATAAAGTATATAGATGGGTTTGAAAAGGCAGGTTTAAACATTAGTCATGCGATAAACAAAGCGTTTCATCCTTTACAACAAGAATTCAACCAGATATTGCTCAAAGAATGTGGTGACGAACCAGAAGAAGGAGATTATATTAGTGAAGAAGGGTATGAAAAGGATTTAAATTTATACAAAGAGAAGGTTGGTGAATACAAGTGTAACTTATTAACACAAGTATTTGATACAGCACAATTATTTGACAACAACATCCGTAGAACAGAGATATTGTCCAAGACTAAACGGATCAAGGAGTAATATTATAAACGATTTTATTTGTAATATTACGTGATTCATAATGAAAGTATTTGTATTTTGAATTATGAAACTATAGTGTAAATCATATTCAATAAAAATAAATGTTGACTACATTACTCGTAGCAAATGTAATACTATCTATTTTACATTCCATAAAACATGTACCACAGTGTATGTATATGATCGAAAAAGAAACCGCAGACGGTCTCTCTATGCGTTATATACAAGGAGAATTGTGTTTGAATATGCTATCGTCAATGACAACGTTCAAATTATTTATAACTTTACATAATTCACTGTATTTATTGCCTGTTTTAATAGAGAAATCATTTGCTTTTTGTATGATTATAGTTATGTTTCATTTGAAAAATAAATATTCGAATGAAGATAGTGATGATGAATCTGATTATAACAATACATGGA
>Ga0209534_10005508_pt1 | contig 11222 bp, 10 predicted proteins | sample COG_07_FD_184751 | JGI IMG/M metagenome (GOLD analysis project Ga0209534, IMG submission 184751) | Pelagic Microbial community sample from North Sea - COGITO 998_met_07 (SPAdes) (version 2) | ecosystem: Environmental > Aquatic > Marine > Neritic zone/Coastal water | place: Helgoland, sampling... | reverse complement strand
AATGCGTAGTAGTACTAAAGCGGAGGCTATGGCATACTACCAAAAACAAAACAATCCATTCAAAGTTGAATTAATTGAAAACCTAGAGGATGGTACGATTACTTTTTGTGACCATGCAGACTTTACTGATCTCTGTCGGGGGGGTCATATTCCTCAAACTGGAGTAATTAAGGCTGTCAAACTGACCAATATAGCGGGAGCTTATTGGAGAGGTGATGAGACCAAACCTCAACTAACTCGGATTTATGGTATTTCTTTTCCTAAACAAAAAGAACTTACCGAATACCTTGAAAAGGTTGAAGAGGCTAAAAAAAGAGATCATCGTAAATTAGGGAAGGAATTAGACCTTTTTACTTTTTCGAAAAAAGTAGGTCAAGGGCTTCCTCTGTGGCTACCAAGAGGAGCCGCACTTCGTGATAGATTAGAAACTTTCTTGAAAAAAGCACAGGCAAAAGCAGGCTATGAGCAAGTAATTTCCCCTCATATCGGAAACAAGGAACTCTATATGACTTCGGGACATTACGAAAAATACGGAGCCGATAGCTTCCAACCAATACACACCCCTGCTGAAGGAGAGGAGTTTTTACTCAAACCCATGAATTGTCCTCACCATTGTGAAATCTACAATGCAAAACCATGGAGCTACAGAGATCTTCCCAAACGATATGCAGAATTTGGAACGGTTTACCGATATGAACAAAGTGGTGAACTACACGGATTAACTCGTGTTCGAGGCTTCACCCAAGATGATGCTCATATTTTCTGTATGCCAGAACAGTTAGATGAAGAATTTAAAAATGTAATCGACTTGGTGCTTTATGTTTTTAGTTCATTAGGTTTTGATGACTTTACGGCACAAGTTTCCTTACGCGATCCTGAAAAACCAGAAAAATATATTGGATCTACCAAAAATTGGGAATTAGCAGAACAAGCAATCCTTAGTGCTGCCAAAGAAAAAAACTTAGATTACGTTATCGAAACCGGAGAAGCTGCTTTTTACGGCCCCAAACTGGATTTCATGGTGAAAGACGCACTTGGTCGCCAATGGCAATTAGGAACCATCCAAGTAGATTATAACCTCCCAGAACGCTTTGAACTTCAATATAAAGGAAGTGATAATGAGTACCACAGACCCGTCATGATTCACCGAGCTCCATTTGGAAGTTTAGAGCGTTTTGTTGCAATTCTTTTAGAACATACTGGTGGAAATTTCCCGCTTTGGTTAATGCCAAATCAAGTAAATATTCTCTGTGTGAGCGAAAAATATAAAAATTACGCCTTAAAAGTTTTAAGTTTCTTGGAAAATCACGAAATTCGCGCCCTCTTAGATGATCGAAATGAGACCATTGGGAAGAAGATTCGAGAATCAGAAATCACCAAAGTGCCTTATATGATCATACTGGGAGAAAAAGAAGCAACTGGAAACACTGTTTCTTTAAGAAAGCATCATGAAGGTGATTTAGGTAGTTTTAGCCTAGAAAACCTCGTGGAAAAATTAAATAATGAAATAAAAAGTAGTCAAGCTACTTTTAATGTTTAACTAAAAACAAGAAGACATAGCAATACGTAGACGAAGAACGAATCGCCCTGGAAGGGTAATTAAAGTAGATCCTCATCGCATTAATCAAAAGATTACCGCGCAAGAGGTTAGACTAGTTGGTGATAATGTTGAAGTCGGTGTTTACTCACTCAGCAAAGCATTAGTATTAGCCCAAGAATTGGAACTAGACCTAGTTGAAATTTCACCAAAAGCTTCGCCTCCCGTATGTAAAATATTAGAGTATAAAAAATTCTTGTACGAACAGAAAAAAAGAGAAAAGTCTTTAAAGGCCAAAACAAGTAAAATTATCATAAAAGAAATTCGTTTTGGTCCGAATACAGATGAACATGATTACGAATTCAAAAAGAAACATGCTGAAAAATTTCTGAAAGAAGGAGCTAAACTAAAAGCCTTTGTATTTTTCAAAGGGCGTTCAATTGTGTTTAAAGAAAAAGGTCAAATCTTATTGCTACGTTTAGCACAAGATCTTGAAGAGTTAGGAAAAGTAGAACAAATGCCAATTTTGGAGGGTAAAAAGATGACCATCTTTATTGCTCCAAAGAAAAAATAAAAAGAGGAGTCATGCCAAAAATGAAAACAAAATCGAGTGCTAAAAAAAGATTTAAACTTACCGGTAGCGGTAAAGTCAAAAGAAAGCACGCGTTTAAGAGTCACATCTTAACCAAAAAATCAAAGAAAAGAAAGTTGAAATTGACCCATGATGGGTTGGTTCATAAAAGCGATGAAAAAAACATCAAGCTTCAATTACGATTAATTTAAATAACGGTTCACCATAATAATTAACCCGAAGTCAGGCCTTTAAGTGTAGTAATACCGCCTCCTTCAAAAAACAATTAGAAATGCCAAGATCAGTAAATTCAGTTGCTTCAAGAGCAAGAAGAAAGAAAATTTTAAAACAAGCAAAAGGTTTCTTCGGACGTCGTAAAAACGTTTGGACAGTTGCTAAAAATGCGGTAGATAAAGCGATGCTTTATGCTTACAGAGACCGTAAGACCAAAAAACGTAACTTTAGAGCCCTTTGGATTTCTCGTATAAATGCTGCCGCAAGACTTCACGGCATGTCTTACAGCCAATTCATGGGTAAGGTTAAAGCAAATAATATTGACCTCAACAGAAAGGTTCTAGCAGATTTAGCGATGAATCATCCAGATGCCTTTAAAGCAGTTGTTGACAAAATAAAATAACACTTAAAACTACCTTCGGGTAGTTTTTTTTTAGTCAAAATGTATACAATCTATCACAATCCTAGATGTAGAAAATCTAGAGAAGCTTTAAACTACCTAACCGATCATGGTCTAGAGGTACTTGTGGTGAATTATTTTGAACAAGAGTTTACAGAAGAAAGTCTTCAAGCCATTTTAAAAAAAATAAAAAAACTTCCAAGTGAGATTTTAAGGAAAAATGAAGCCGATTGGAAATCCCTTAGTAATCATAGTCAATTTACTGAAAATGAAATTCTTAAAGCTATGATTCAGTTTCCAAAACTCATAGAACGACCAATAGTAATTACCGACACAGAAGGAGTTTTAGCGAGGCCTATAGAAAATCTTGAAACTTTTTTGAAAGGACGTTAAACCACCGAAGCTTCATTTGGTCAAAGTGGTTTAAAAACAACTATGAAAAAAAACCTTATTGCCTGCCTCCTACTAGGATCCCTTATCAATCTTTATGGACAAAGACCCTCTGGACCACCAAATACTGGTAATGCTCCTAAAATCAAAATCACAGGGATCGTACTAGATAAAGAAACTCAAGAACCTCTTGAATATGCTACCCTTTCTCTGGTTAATGAAAATTTTCCAGATCGAATACAGGGTGGAATTACTGATGTTAATGGAAAGTTTGATTTAGAAATTTTTCCAGGAAAATACAATGTAACCATTGAATACATAGGTTTTGATAAAATTACACTGCTAGATCGAACAATAACGAATTCAGAAAATTTTGGAAAGTTCGAATTGGATATCGCTGCAGAGTCTTTAAACGAAGTAGAACTTGTAGGAGAACGGACGGAGGTAGAAATTCGACTAGATAAAAGGATTTATAATGTAGGTAAAGACATTACTGTCAGAGGTGGTTCTGTTGCAGATGTTTTAGATAATGTACCTTCTGTTTCTGTAGATGTTGAAGGAAACATTGCGCTGCGAGGAAACGAAAACGTTCGAATTTTAATTAACGGAAAACCTTCAGGCTTAGTTGGTCTTTCTGGGCCACAAGGACTTCGATCTCTGCCTGCAGAATCTATTGAAAAGGTAGAAGTAGTTACTTCTCCTTCCGCACGCTATGAAGCGTCTGGAACAGCCGGGATTCTTAATATTATTTTAAAGAAAGAGGAATTGGAAGGGTTCAATGGATCCATCATTTTAAACGGAGGTTTCCCTACTACCTATGGAGGAAACGCAACTCTAAACTGGAGAACAAAAAAAATAAATATTTTCAGTACGACCTCTTACAGGGATTCAGAATCAAGAGGAGGTGGGATTTTTGAAAGTGAAAACTTTAATCCAGTTCGATTTGTTAATGAAGATCGCGATTACGAAAGGAATCGTAAGAGTGTATTTTTAAATTTAGGTGCAGAGTACTTATTTGATGATAATACTTCTTTAACTGTGAGTGGTTTTATCAGAAGAAGTGATAATGGAAGTACCAATACTACTGAAATTGAAAATTTAAGTGCTAATGGAATTATTATTGATCGTTTTGGACGTTACCAATTTGAAGAAGAAATTGATAATTCGCAGCAGTTCACCGCTAACTTTACCAAAAAATTTAATGATAAAGGCCATGAATTAGTCATCGAATTTCAATCTGAAATCAGTGGAGAAGACGAAAATGATCTTGCAGAAAACACCAGCACTTTTAACCAAGAGTCTAGCACCACAGAGGAACAAAAGAGAACCCTTTTACAATTGGATTATGTTTGGCCCATAAATGAAAATACCCAATTTGAATTAGGTTATCGTGGAAACTTTAGTTTTCAAGAAACAGATTACAATGTTTTTGATTTATTAGATTCTGGAAAAACTCAAAATATTCAACTGACAAACTTCTTAGGCTTTACTCAAAATGTAAATGCAGCCTACACACAATTCGGCCAGAAAATTGATCAATTCTCTTATCTAATGGGGCTCCGTATGGAAAAAACTCATATTGAGATTGATCAGAAAACTGCAAACATCTACAAAGAAAAAGATTATACTGATTGGTTTCCTACATTAAACCTATCCTATGAATTTAATGAAAAAGAGAATGTAACCTTAGGATACAGTAGACGTGTAAGACGCCCTCGATCTTGGTCTCTAAATCCATTTAGATCACTGACAAGTTTAACTTTTTTTAGACAAGGAAACCCCGATCTGGATCCCTCCTACTCTAATTTAGTCGATTTGGGATACCTGAAAAGATGGGATAAATTTACATTTAACGGGTCTGTATATTATCAAAAAGCTACTCAAGTAATTGAACGTATCACTGAAGCAACTGGAGAATTGGTTGTCGTAAGTCAAGATCCTTTAGTTGAACTCCCCGAATTCAGATCTACCTCTGTAAATCTTTCAGAAAATGCTAGAACAGGAACAGAATTTACTTTGACCTATACGCCGAAACGAAAAGTGAGGATAAGTGGTAATTTTAATATTTTCAATTCAGAAACTATAGGTTCTTACAAGGGGGTTCCTCTTGACCGAGAAATTATTAGTTGGTTTGCCAGAGTAAATAGTAGCTTCCCTTTACCTTTTGGGATCAATACCCAATTGAGAGGTTTTTATTTTGGACCTAGAGCCAACGCTCAAACAGAATCCAAAGGGGTTTTAACGTTTTCTGGAGCTTTGAACAAATCGATGTTTAAAGACAAAGCAACATTGTCTTTTCAGGCTAGTGATATTTTAAATTCCTCAAGAAGAAAAAGTACTACCGAAACCGCTGACTTCAGAAACTACACTGAATTTCAATGGAGACAGCCGACTTATATATTTACTTTTACCTACAAAATTAATGAGCGTAAAAATCAACGACAAAGAAATAACAGAGGGGACAACTTTGACTCTGGCGACGGAGGAGGAGAAGATTTTTAAAACTAAAAAAAGGGCTTAAAGCCCTTTTTTTTATTTTTCTTGTTCTTTTAAATATTTCTCTTTATCTCCCCCGTACTTAAGGTACTCTCTGATAGCACCAATTAACCAATAAGGTATAACAAAAGTCAATAAAAAAATCATTAACCAAAATCCAATTGTAAGAATGGTTAAGAAAGAAATAAATCCGAGGTATTGATCAAATTCAAACATGTGGTTGTTTTATGCTCCAAAAATAATGATTTTTTTTAGTTTTTTTCCAATACCTGCTTATTCAATTGATTTTTTTTCAAAAAAAACAATCCATATAAACAGGTTTCTCTCAAACCTAGTATTTTTGCTTAAAATCCAATATTATGGAATACCGAGTTGAAAAAGATACCTTAGGAGAAGTACAAGTTCCAATGAACGTATACTGGGGAGCACAAACAGAAAGATCTCGTTCTAATTTTAAGATTGGAGCTACTGCTTCAATGCCTCAAGAAATTATTTATGGTTTTGCCTATCTCAAAAAAGCAGCAGCCTATACCAATCATGAACTTGGTGTTTTGGAACAATCCAAAAGAGATTTAATTTCACAGGTTTGTGATGAAATTCTAGAAGGTAAGCACACCGACCAATTCCCATTAGTAATTTGGCAGACAGGTTCTGGAACACAAAGCAACATGAATGTCAATGAAGTAATTGCTAATCGAGCTCATGTTCTCGCCGGAAATACTTTAGGTGATGGTGGTAAAACCCTTGCACCTAATGACGATGTTAACAAATCTCAATCCTCAAACGACACCTTCCCTACTGGCATGCATATCGCAGCATATAAAGAAGTAGTAGAAACTACAATCCCAGGAGTTCAAAAACTAAGAAATGCATTGCACCAAAAATCAGAAGCCTTCAAGAATGTAGTTAAAATTGGACGTACTCATCTTATGGACGCAACTCCCCTGACTTTAGGGCAAGAATTTTCAGGCTATGTTTCCCAATTAGATCATGGAATTAAAGCGCTAAGAAATACATTAGACCACCTTTCAGAATTGGCCTTAGGAGGAACTGCTGTAGGAACTGGAATCAATACTCCCAAAGGATATTCAGATAAAGTAGCTGAATACATTGCAAAATTCACAAAAATGCCGTTTAAGAGCGCCGAAAACAAATTTGAAGCTCTCGCTGCTCACGATGCTATTGTAGAGACTCACGGTGCCTTAAAACAACTGGCAGTGTCCCTAAACAAAATTGCAAATGACATTCGTATGATGGCTTCAGGACCACGTTCAGGAATTGGTGAGCTCCTAATTCCAGCAAATGAACCCGGAAGTTCTATTATGCCCGGAAAAGTAAATCCAACCCAGTGTGAAGCCTTGACTATGGTTTGTGCTCAAGTAATGGGAAATGATGTCACTATTACTATAGCTGGTACTCAAGGGCACTATGAATTGAATGTATTTAAACCCCTTATGGCTGCTAACATTATACAATCGGCTCGTCTTTTGGGTGATGCCTGTGTCAGTTTTACCGACAACTGCGTTCTTGGCATAGAACCTAACCATGATAGAATTCAAGAATTAGTAAACAACTCTCTGATGTTAGTAACCGCTTTAAATACCAAAATAGGTTATTACAAAGCAGCTGAAATTGCAAACAAAGCCCACGCTGAAGGATCAACCCTTAAGGAAGCCAGTTTGGCTCTCGGTTATTTAACCGCGGAAGAGTTTGATGCTTGGGTACGTCCTGAAGATATGACTGGTAATGGCTGAATCCATTAATTTTCGTCCTTGCCAAACCTCAGATACTAAAGCTTTTAAAGCGTTAAATGTAGAATGGCTTGAAGCTTATTTTGAAGTGGAACCCTATGATGAACTTGTTCTGAGTAATCCACAATCAGAAATATTAGAAAAAGGAGGAAGTATTTTTATGGTTCAGAAAGGAAAGAAAATCATAGGTACTTTTGCTTTTATCAAAAAAGGTGAAGGACTTTATGAATTTAGCAAAATGGCCTTGACTCCTGAAGAACGAGGAAAAGGTCATGGAAATTTAATGATGCAATTTGCCATACGATATGCTGAACAGCACCATTGGAAGACCCTGATACTTTATTCAAGTACTGTCTTGAAAAACTCTATTTACCTTTATAGAAAATATGGATTTATTGAAGTTCCAATTGAATCAGGAATTCTCTATGCAAGAGGCGATATCAAAATGATTTTGGAGTTAACCAGTTAATCCCGAGTCAATTTTCTATACTGAATCCGTTTTGGCATCAGATCTTGACCCAAACGTTTCTTCTTGTTTTCTTCATAATCAGAGAAAGATCCTTCAAAGAAATAAACTTGAGAATCCCCTTCAAAAGCGAGGATGTGTGTACAAATTCGATCTAAAAACCAACGGTCGTGTGAAATCACAACAGCGCATCCAGCAAAATTTTCCAATCCTTCCTCTAATGCTCTTAAGGTATTGACATCCAGATCATTTGTTGGCTCATCTAAAAGTAATACATTACCTTCCTCTTTAAGTGTCATCGCCAAATGAAGACGGTTTCGTTCTCCACCAGATAGAGTTGATACTTTCTTATTCTGTTCGCTTCCGCTAAAATTAAAGCGACTTAAAAATGCTCTAGAATTAATTTGTCTTCCTCCCAGCATAATCAACTCTTGTTCATCACTGAAATTTTGCCATATCGTTTTTTCAGTATCGATATTGGAATGAGATTGATCTACATAGGCGATTTTAACAGTATCTCCTACTTCAAAACTTCCCCCATCTGGTTTTTGTTCCCCCATGATCATTCTGAAAACTGTCGATTTTCCAGCACCATTAGGACCAATAACCCCAACAATCCCTGCCTGAGGCAGTACGAAATTTAAATCATCATACAATAGTTTGTCACCAAATGCCTTTGAAACACTCTTCGATTCGATAACATTAGTCCCGAGTCTTGGTCCATTTGGAATAAAAATTTCCAATTTTTCGTCAGTCTGTTTCTGATCTTGACTCATCAATTTGTCATAATTTGACAATCGAGCCTTTTGCTTACTTTGGCGGCCTTTAGGTGCCATTCGTACCCATTCCAATTCTCGTTCTAAAGTTTTTTGTCTCTTAGAAGCTTGTTTTTGCTCCTGAGCCAAACGTTTTGATTTCTGGTCTAACCAAGAAGAATAATTTCCTTTCCATGGAATCCCCTCTCCTCGATCCAACTCTAGAATCCAACCTGCAACATTATCTAAGAAATAACGGTCATGAGTTACCGCAATAACTGTTCCTTGATATTGTGCTAAATGATGTTCTAACCAATGTACCGATTCAGCATCAAGGTGATTAGTAGGCTCATCCAAGAGCAACACGTCTGGTTTCTGCAATAACAGTCTGCAAAGTGCCACACGTCTTCGCTCTCCTCCAGAGAGTAGGCCAATCTTTTGATCACTAGGTGGTGTCCTAAGTGCATCCATTGCGATTTCTAATTGTGTGTCAAGTTCCCAAGCGTTTGCAGCATCAATTTCATCTTGAAGTTTAGCCTGTCTGTCCATTAACTCCTGCATTTTATCTGCATTCTCATAGACCTCTGGCAAACCAAACTGATCGTTTATACTATTGTATTCGTCCAAAATAGCAACTGTAGCAGCTGCACCTTCTTTCACAACATCAAGAACCGTTTTCTCATCGTCTAACTGAGGTTCTTGTTCTAAATAGCCAACGGTGTAATCGTTAGAAAAAACAACATCCCCTTGAAAATTTGTGTCCAATCCAGCAATTATTTTGAGAAGTGTCGATTTTCCAGAACCATTTAGTCCTAAAATTCCAATTTTAGCTCCGTAAAAAAAACTTAGATATATGTTTTTTAAAACCGGTTGATTCGCACTGGGATAGGTTTTAGTTACCCCATTCATTGAAAAAATTACTTTTTTATCGTCTGCCATATTAAATTCTTCCTCTTAATGCATTAAATGCCCATGCTATCGCATAAAACCCAACTCCAGCTATAGAAAATCCGATAGCATAATCAGGATATTTCAATATGCCTATTAAGATCAAAGCACTACCTAGTATGGCTATGACTAGGGCAGCATATCCGAAAATTTTGTTTTTGTTTAAACTCATGATAGTTTACGGAAAAGACAAATATCGAACTTTTATTTAAAACCCTCCCTATAGAAATTAGTACTTTCGTAACCAAGAACGTATCCGTATGAAATTAGAAGAAGAAAAAAATAAAGATGCCATCAAAATGGCTTGGGCTTCCCTTCAGTCTAGGGTTCGAAATAATAAATTAGGCGGCGGAAAAGCACGTTTAAAAAAACTAGAGGAAAAAGGTAAATTAAGTGCGCGTAAACGCATTGAACAACTTTTGGACGATCCCGATAAACTTATTGAAATAGGTGCTTTGGCTGCTGAAAACATGTATGAAGAATACGGTGGTTGTCCGTCCGCTGGTGTTGTAGTTGTTATTGGGAAAATTTCAGGCAAACAATGTGTTGTAGTTGCTAACGATTCTACTGTAAAAGCTGGGGCATGGTTTCCAATGACAGCAAAAAAGAATTTAAGAGCACAAGAAATAGCAATGGAAAATCGTATTCCAATTATCTACTTGGTGGATAGTGCCGGTATATTTCTCCCTTTACAAGATCAGATTTTTGCAGATAAAGACGATTTTGGACGCATTTTTAGAAATAATGCACGGATGAGTAGTATGGGAATAGTCCAGATTGCTGCTATTATGGGGAGTTGTGTAGCTGGTGGAGCGTATTTACCTATCATGTCTGACGAATCTATCATTGTAGAAAAAACAGGAAGTATTTTTCTGGCAGGAAGTTACTTGGTGAAAGCTGCCATAGGAGAAGATATCGACAACGAAACTTTAGGGGGTGCAGAAACCCATAGCGGAATAAGTGGTGTGACAGATTACAAGGTTAAAGATGATTCTGCTGCATTAGAAAAAATAAGAAGTTTGATCGAAAAAATGGGGAGCCAGCCTAAAGCAGGTTTTCATCGGTCAGAAACTCTAGAACCCAAGTTAGCTAAAGAAGATATTTATGGCTGTTTACCAAAAAATAGAACCCAGCCCTACGATACTTATAAACTATTAGAGCATTTGGTTGATTCGGATTCTATGGACGAATATAAAAAGGAATATGGTCAAACCTTAATTACCACATATGCCAAAATTGATGGGTGGTCTGTTGGGATTGTTGCCAATCAACGTCAAGTAGTAAAAAGCAAAACAGGTGAAATGCAGTTCGGTGGAGTTATTTACGGTGATGCAGCAGATAAAGCTACACGTTTTATAGCCAATTGTAATCAGCGAAAAATACCCTTAGTGTTTCTTCAGGATGTCACTGGATTTATGGTAGGGAGTAAAGCTGAGCATAGTGGAATAATTAAAGACGGTGCAAAAATGGTCAATGCAGTTGCCAATTCTGTTGTTCCTAAATTTACTGTTGTGATTGGAAATTCCTTTGGAGCTGGTAATTATGCTATGTGTGGAAGGGCGTTTGATCCCAGATTCATGGTAGCTTGGCCAACTGCTAAAATTGCCGTAATGGGAGGATCTCAAGCATCCAATGTGTTGTGGCAAATTGAAAAGGCCTCATTAAAAAACACTA
>Ga0209534_10005503_pt1 | contig 11227 bp, 8 predicted proteins | sample COG_07_FD_184751 | JGI IMG/M metagenome (GOLD analysis project Ga0209534, IMG submission 184751) | Pelagic Microbial community sample from North Sea - COGITO 998_met_07 (SPAdes) (version 2) | ecosystem: Environmental > Aquatic > Marine > Neritic zone/Coastal water | place: Helgoland, sampling... | reverse complement strand
TTGGCATTTCACCGAGTTTACTAATGTCAAAATCAGCAAGGTTAGCATTAATTTTTCTTTCAAAATCATTTCTAATTAAAAAATGAGTGCCTTGGCAGCTAACAAACTTAATTTCATATTCATCATACTGCCTATTTAAGAACTCTGCACAAAGATTTCTAACAACTCTTTGAATACCTGATTTTGCATCATTTATAGAGATTATAGAGACATCAAGTAATATATATTTCTTTCTAATTGGAAAATTTTTACTGAGTGAATTTACAAGTTTAGAAAGATGTTCATGAGATTTTGGATTAAAATTACTAGTCAATTCAATAGGGTTTAGGTTCTCAGAGAAGTTATCTTTATTTGGATAGGCCGAATCAGTATTTTTAATAGCGCTGAAGGCTTTTTTTACAACATTAGAGTACGTGTATTTAGAAGTATATTTTTTTTGAATGTTCTTATGTTTTATCAAATCATCATTTCTTAATTTTAAAAATTTAGAAATCTTATCGTTTAAATCTCTCTTGTCTTTTGGATTAAAAGTGTAATTCTCATCATTATTAATAATCTCAGGAGTTGCTGATGTATTAGAACATAGTGCCAGGCTATTTAATTGAATAGCCTCTAATACCGGCAAACCAAAACCCTCAGCAAAAGATGGAAAAATAAACAGGAAGCAATTTTTATATAGGTATGTCAGTTCCTCATTTGATACTTCATAAAAACAATGAAGTTTAATACCCGCTCTTTTTGCTAATTTTTTATATTTTATTTCAAACTCAAGTGTAGATGGATTCGATGCCCCACTCACAAACACAACCTCTAAAGATTTCTTTTCAGCCCTAGAGAGACCTGTAACGGATTTTAAAATTATTTCAAAGTTTTTTCTCCACTCAAATACACCAACACTAAGAATAAATTTTTTATTAAGTTTTTTAAATTTTTTTGGGGTTTTATCAACTGCTTGAAGGTAATTCAATTCAGAAGCCATCCCGGTACCAATATTAGTAATTTTATCAGCAGAACAGCCAAGCTCTATTGCTCTATTTTTAGAATATTCTGAAATAGATAAAATGTAATCTGATTCAAAAAGAGCTTCATTGCAAATACTTTGAAATTTTTTTCTTAATTTTGATGTTAAAAAAAATTTTGGGTAGTCATTAGGTATAAAGTCGTAACAAATGGAAGCAGTTTTAAATGATTTATTAGATCCCTTTTCGAAGAAGTTAACTGCAGGCTCCATCCACCCTGTATTAAGATGAAAATTAAAATATAAATCTGGTGCAATGCTCTCGACAAATATTTTTTTTTGTCTTTGATTGTCTTTAAAAAACTGTCTAGTCTTTTTATTATCTTCAGAGTATATAAATGGTATTCCTGTATAACAGTGTATTTTATCCATCCCCACTTCATTTACAAACTCATGCAATAATTTATCATTTTCAGCAAGAAATGAAGAGCATTGTCCTCCTAAAATAGGACTAAGGTCAGGAGTTGGATACATCTTTGTTGTAAGAAAATGAACATCATGATCTTTATTTGATTTAAGGAATTCATTTAAAAAGTTTTTGGCATAACGGCCAATTCCTCTTTTTTTATCTCCTGTTTGGAATACAGTTAAATCAAATAAAATTTTCATATCTAGTTTTGCCTTAAATACATAGAATACAAACTTTTATCTTTAGAGTTTGCAATAATAAGTTCATCATGAATTAGCTCAGTGGAAAACATAAATAAATATTTTAACTTACCTTTGGGCATCGAAAGATTATAGTGATATGTAAAACTTTCTTCACCAAAATTATCCTCTAATGTATCTTTTTTGAAGAAAACTTTTAAAAATCTATACATTGTCATTGCAAAGACTTCTAACTTTAAAAAAATAAAAAATCTTTTGATATTTTTTTTGCTTGGAATAAGATTATAAGAAATTTGTTTTATTTTTTTTGGAATTCTTGATATTTTTCTAGTCGAGAACAATGTTTTATAAAGCCTTGAGTTAACTTTGTGATTTAAAAGATTTATTAGATTTTCTTGTTCTAAAATAAGCGTATCTCTAATATTAATCTCTGAATTCATTTGATTAGTAACATGCTGCAACTGATTGAAATGATTAATATTATTTGTATTGGCATTATTTAATAAAATATCTAATTTTGCTTGTTGTGAATTCAGAAAACGGATGGATGACAAGAGCTCGTTATTATTATTAGATAATATCTTGTTATTATCTAATTCTAGTTCGATGGATGTTCTAAACTTTTGATTTTGTAAATACAAATCCTCATTATTGCTAGTCGTATATGATGTTTTTGTAAAATTATCAAAAATATTTACAGGCAGATCAAAATGCTTATAAAGCTCAGCTTGTTCATTTTTTATAAAATATGAATTCAGTCCATCAAAAAAAACATGCATATAATTATTATGTTTAAGATAATTATGAATATCTTTGCTGGATTGTAGCTTTATTCTTTTTGTTGGAATAGTGTCTTCAAGCATAATTAAAGTGGGGCGATATTTTTGAAGATTTAATCCAAATAATACTTGTAATTCAAGCCCTTCCACATCAATTTTTAAAAAGTCAATTTTTTCAATTTTGTATTCGGTTAGAACAGAATTTAAAGTTTTTACTTTAACTTTTCTCTTTTCATGTTCTAATTTAGATTCAGAAATATGCATATCTGCAATATCATTATTTAGTGTTGAAAGGCCAGTATTATAAAAATAGGTAATATCTAAAAATTCTTCTTTATCTCCAATTGCAATATTGAGATTAATATCTCTTTGCCTTTGCTCATTAAAATATTGAAAAGATTCTAGAATTGGCTCGATGTTAATACCACTCCAGCCCTTATCATAGAAAGCTTTGGTTACCGAGTCATGCTCTGGATGATGGGCTCCAACATCAATATAAAATCCAGAATTTTGCTTATCAAATATTCTGTTGATATAAACATCTTCAAAATTTTGTGAATGTGATAAAAAATGCATAGTACTATAAATTTGAGTTCGTATTATACACATAAAATGCATGATCAATATCAGTAAATTCTGTATATTTATCTTTTTCTAATAGGATGACTTTGCTACATCTATTTCTTATAACATTTTCATCATGAGAAACAATTACCATTGCTGAGCTAGATTTTCTATCCCATAGCTCATACTCACATTTTTGTTGGAATTTTGCATCTCCAACTGCTGTAATTTCATCTATTAAATAACAATCAAAGTCTATAAGCATAGAGATACCAAAAGCAAGCTTAGCTCTCATTCCAGAAGAATATGATTTCACTGGCTCATAATAATAATCACCTAACTCAGCAAAATTCTGAATAAAAGCTTCGGCTCCCTCAAGAGGTCTATTATAGACTCTGCATATAAATCTCGTGTTATCAAGACCAGATAAAGAACCCTGAAATGCCCCACCAAATGCTAATGGCCAAGAAACGCTCATATTTCGTTCAATATTTCCAGAGGATGGTTTCTCGACATCGCCAAGCAATCTTAAAAGTGTTGACTTGCCAGCACCATTTTGACCGATTATTCCAACTTTTTCCCCTTTAATAATTTGAAAAGATAGATTATTAAATATTATATTTTTGCCTTTGGATGTTTTATAACTGTGGCATACATTTGTAAAATTTATCATTGAATTTCAACCCTTTTTGATAAATGGCTTAGTAATATCAATGATAAAAACGATAAAATTATTGTAAAAGTTACGAAATAATTAATGTTATAGTAAAATTCATTTATTACATCGCCAAAAAAACCTTCTCTCAATAGCTCCACAATATGTACCATAGGAACGTATAATATGAAATCACGTGTTCCAGCTGGTAGCCAACTTACAAAAAATAGCGCTCCTGACAATGGAAAGAGAATATATGTGAACGGATGCCAAATTTTTTCTACAAAAGAAAATAGCTCAGTTGCACACCCAATAAATATTCCTAGAGCAGTTGCAAACCAAGTCAGAAGAATCCATGCAAATATGACTTTAATTAAATCCTTAGGAAAATCAATTTGATTAAAAAAATAGAATACAACAAATAAAATTATAAAAGACATTGTTACACCAATCATTTCAAGAAGGAGCCTTGAAAGAAAAATGTCAATGAGATTAACATTACGATGGTACATTAAAGCTTGATTTGGCTCTACAGCAAGCACACACCTATTAGAGCTGTTTCTCCATAATAATACTGTTGAGTATCCGGTTAAAGCAAATGCAAACGGTGTTATTGAATCTGAAGTTATACCTTTAACTAAAAACCATAACGCAGAGACCCCTAATGTGAATACTAACGGTTCAACAAACAGCCAAAGAGCACCTATATTTTTTCTTCCGTATCTCGTAATTATTTCACGAAATATTAAAGCCTTGATAATACGAAACTGAACCTTTAAATTTTTTTTAATAAGATTACGAATCATTGTGTTCTCTTATTGCTACCAACATGAATCTTGAGATACCCCATATGACTAGCAATAAAAGAATGTAAGAAATAATAGAAGATATACGCTCAGGATAAGTGGACTTATCAGATAAATTTGGATTTACTATCCTTTCTAAGTAAAGTTGTTGCCTGTTAGCCTCATTAATCGCACCTTCATATGATGCAAGTGCAGCTGCAAGTTGCTTTTCTGTAAATACATTATCACTTAATAGTTCAAAATATTCAGGGGATTGACTAGTTAATGAATTATCATCACCTGCGGTGTTAAGTAGTAAATTTTTAACTTCACTCTCAAGAGATATTACCAGTTGATTTTGGCTTTCTATATTTGGATTTTCTGGTGATGTTTTAATCATATGAGAAAGCCGAGACTTTGCAATCACGATTTGGTCTTGGATTTTCGAAATTAATTGAAGTTGAATAACTGATTGTTTTTCTGGATCAATAATATTATTTTGACTGCGATACTTGGCCATTTTAGCTCTAGCATTTTCAGCATTTTTCCTTGCAGAACTTAGCTCATCTTTAGAATAATTGATAATATCTTTCTTCGCTCTGTCATTGACCTTGTTGATAATTTCTTCAGACTTCAATAATAAAAGTTCATTCATTTTTAATGAAATTACTGGGTCAAACCCATAGGTAGAGAGTGTCAATATTGAGGAAGATGAATCTTGAGATAACTTAACCTTCTTTTTGTAGTATTTATAAAAAGACTCATTAGATTTTCTTGTACCAAAAAGACTAAATTTTGATATTGGATCAATAGTAAGCAATGAAAAGCTTCTTTGTAAATCAAGCTCTTCATCCAAGTACATCATAGCGTTTCTAGATTCAATATACTCTTGTGCGCTATAGATATCGTCTAAAGCTCTAGCAAAACTAGTGCCTTTGAATAAAAGCCCTAGGGCAGCTGACCCTCCTTGCTGTTGCTGAGGTGACCTTATTATAAATTTAGATTCTGTTATGTACTGATTTGAAGCAATTAAAGAAAAATATATTAATATTGATCCAGAAGGTATGATGACCATGTAGAGGAATAATTTATCACGTAGCCCTTTAGCATATATCTTTTTTATTACTCTCTTAATCATAAATTTTTAGTCCTGAATAATGTTGCTTATGGTACCCGAGGCCGGACTTGAACCGGCACGATATTTCTATCGAGGGATTTTAAGTCCCTTGTGTCTACCAATTCCACCACTCGGGCAAGATTTGCAGTCCCTACTTATCTAACATTTAAATAAATTTACTTATCATCATGATAAGCCGTTATTGTACTAATTTTATAACTAAAAATATATGGAGGCTGAAGCCGGAATCGAACCGGCGTAAACGGCTTTGCAGGCCGCTGCATAACCACTCTGCCATCCAGCCGTTATAACTGGTTGTATTGTATACATTTATAATAAAAATAATATATCAATATATTAATTGTTACTTTCTTTATAATACTCTGTTCTTTCAATGTCATCTTCGACGCACTCTTCGCCATATTGAATTTCAATTAAATGACATGTCTCTTCAAACGGATTGGTGATTTGATGCCACTCACCAAGAGGTACTAAATAATGATCAAACTTGTTGAGTTGAATGTTTTCTTTATTTTCAGGATCGTCCTTACTGTAGTTGACAACACAAGAACCTTTACTAACCATCCATATTTCATGTCTTTTAAAATGCTTCTGGAAGCTCATGCCCTTCCCAGGCTTTACAATCAACTCTTTAACTTTAACTTGTTCTTGCTCAAAAAGATTATAAAAAGAACCCCATAGTCTTTCTTCGTGATAATACTGCCAATTTTTCAATATCCATGATGATGAGTTTTTTTTATCATCCCCTCCGACACTAAAGAGAAAATTAATACCACTGACTGTCATTTCAGGAATATTTCCATCATTTCTATCCCCACCGTTAGCAAAATATAAATCATCATCAGGATACAGCTTTTTAATTTTTTCTAATGCATTAATGCAGCTTCCTAGATCATCATCTACAAAATCGATAACTTCATCTACATGAGAAATACTTGAGACAATGGCTTCTCTTTCTATATATGGCATAAAGAATTTACCTTTTTTATTTTCTAGCCACGCATCACTATTTAATGCAACTATTAACTTATCGCCATGTTTTCTAGCTGATTTAAAATACTCAATGTGCCCAGAGTGAATTGGATCAAAACCACCGCTGACTATTATAATTTTCATATTTTTATCTAATAATGTAATTTATTTGAACACATTATAGCTTAGTACTTCTTTAAGTGAAATAGACATAAAGTTACAAATTGCTTGTGTTTTAGCTCAAGAAATTTCAAATGCTTTTACGCTTTTTTTTAATGTGTTAAGAAATTAACTTGATATTCTTTTTTTTTTTAGTATTTTCGCTTATCTATATAAATAATTTTTTAGTTACTAATAAACTTTGGAAAAGTGAAGCTTTAATAGCCCTTTTAAAATCAGTTACTATTTTTCTTCAAGATATTTTTTTGTAAATATTTTACCTGCACTTACCCCATACTGATCAAAAGGGTTTATTTCAAGCATTTGTGAGGTTATAAAAGTTCTATGCTCCCATGATGCAATTAAATATCCCAGGTTATAGGGATTAAGAGACTTAAGTGTGAAAAGATTGGTAGGTATGTTTCCATTTACCTTTTCAAAGTCTTGTAAATTTGAACTAGCGCCATTGGCCAATAAGTTTGATTGAGCTTGCGATTGAGCGAATAGAAGTTCATTAATATCCTTATTATCTTCTATTGTAAAAACATCTGCACAAACCGATGCCGTGCCTTGGTGAAGAAGTTGGAAGTATGAATGTTGTGCGGTGCTACCAAATCCACCGAAGACAATTTGCCCCGTATTTTTAAAAATTGATTGGATATTTGGCTGCTTGCCAATAGATTCCATTTCAAGTTGCTGAGCATAATCTTTGAAGAATCTCATCTTCCAGCTATACATTAATAATACTCTTGTGCCTTTATTTATAAAATTGTTGTACCAAATATCACTAAAACATAATGTTTTAATAAATTCCTGATAATTTGTGTCTTCGAGTAGCTGTTTATCTGCTTCTGCGCCACCTTTAAGAAATTCTATAAATTTATCGCCTAATTCTAATATAGCTGGTAAGGAGATTGGAGACCATATTGAGTACCTGCCACCTATCTCATTTGGAAATTGGATAATATTTTCATTTTTAAACCCTATATTTTTTGCTTTTTCAGGTTGAGATGTCACTGCAATAAAATGATCATCAAAATCACATTTTTCTGATAACCACTTTTTAGATAATAAAATGCTCTGCAATGTTTCATCAGTACTGAATGACTTGGATGAAACAATAAAAAAAGTCTCTTCTTGTTTAAGTGGCTTAATTGTTTCTATAAACTCAGTCACATCAGGTCCTGTTAGAAATACATGATTAAAGTTTCTAGTGCTTGATTTTGTAAGTGTTTCAATCAATAATTTGGGACCCTCAAAAGAGCCTCCTATTCCAATGGTTACAATATTTTTAATTCCTTTTTCCTTAAGAGATGTTTTAAATTTTATGCATTCATGAATAGACTTATTGCAGCTATCTTTTAACTCACTGGAAATTGACTTATTTATATTTTGAGAAAGTGCATCCCTATAAACATGATGAAGGGCGGATTGATTTTCAGTTCTATTAATTTTTTTTCCAGAAAATAAATCCTGAATGGATTGTGTTACTTTAAGAGATAGGTAATGAGAATTGAATAAATTAAATATCCTTCTATTAAAACCTGATAATAGAGATCTATATTCTAAGGCTTCGCTATCAAATGTTAACTTGAAGCTATCTTTAGTAATACTTTGAGTTTCTTTTTTTATATTTTCTAATAAATTCATAGTTATATTCCAAATGGGTTATTTTCTTTAAGAGTAATTTCGATATTAAATGATGTGATGACAGAACGACTGACAGCTATGAAAGTTGCAAAATAAGATATGGATTCTTTTGGAGTCATAACCGTGATCTGACTGTGTTCGGTTTTTTAGCTGAATGCAAGTTGCAATGAAAAGCAAAGAGTATTTTTTTTCTAGAACTTTAAGATCTTTGATTAACATAATCTATTGTATACATCTATAAACGAAAGTAAAAAGATATGTATAAAAAAAACCTTTAAATTTCTTTTTAAAATCTAGAAATTGCACTTCATAAACTTTTTATTAGTATTCTGATCTTAGTTCTTCGATAGATATTAATAATTTGAGACTCAAAATTGTTTATATCAGAAGAAATCTTAAGATTATTTTTTTAGTTTCTAAGATCTGTAATTTAAATCTTATTAGGCTCGCTTTTTGAAAAAGAATTTAGAGTATAAATAAAGCCTGTATAAACAGTGATAAAAAGAGAGATAAATAAAAATATGTCAGCAAAAATAATAAGAAGCATATTATTCAAAGTAAGAGCTAAAAGATAAATGCTAATTGTAAATAATTGGATTGTGGTTTTAATTTTTGCTAAAAAAGTTACTTTGGTTACTTCGCTTCTTCCATTGCGTGCATTTAAATCTCGAAGAGCGCCAACCCAAATCTCTCTTGTGATAATTGTAGCGCCTATAAAGGCTATAAGGTAGCTACCTAAATTAACAGCCAAGCCAAATAAGACAAAAACAATTAAGATTTTATCTGCTATAGGATCTAAAACCTCTCCTAACTCTGAAACAGCATCATATTTCCTAGCTAAATAACCGTCAAAATAGTCTGTAACACTTGCTACAAAAAACAGAATGAGGGCTAAAAAGTAGCCGTCGGTGGACATCAGTAATAAAAAAATAACTGCCCCTAGTGCAATTCTTGAAAAGGTTAAGAGGTTAATAAAAGTTATCATTGATGTAATTCTTGTTTAATTAGTTCTGCTATTTTGTCATTAATACCCTTAACAGTCATTAAATCTTCTTTATTTGCCTTTTTGATATTTTTAATACTCTTAAAATGATTAAGCAATCGTTTCTTCAATATGATGCCAATACCATTGATATTATCTAATTGTGATTTTTTGGTGCCGCCAAGCTTTTTCTTTCTCTGTGCAGTTATTGCAAATCTATGAGATTCATCTCTCATTTCTTGCAGCAATAAATATGCTTTTGAGTACTTATCGAGCTGTATTACTCCATCTGAAGAAAGAATTGTTTCAGTTGCTCTTATTCTATTAGTGCCCTTGACGATAGATATAACCTTTATATCCTTATGAATAGAATTACTTATAACTGACTGACTGTATTTGAGTTGATTTTTACCACCATCAATTAATATTAAACTAGGCTTAATACTTTCATCTTCATAAGATTTAATTCTTCTTGAGAGGACATGCTCTAATGAACCAACGTCATTGCCAGATAGACTTTTAGGAATATTAAATAGTCTGTATTCTTTTTTCCTTGGGCCCTGCTCAGAAAATACGATACATGATGCAACAGCATGATCACCAGAAATATGACTTACGTCATAAGCTTCTACTTTGTTAAAATTACTTTTTATACCCATAGCTTGCTTTAAGTCGCTGAAGGATAAAGAATACTTCTCTTCTTTGCTTAAATGGTTTTGAATGACCTGTTTAGCATTTATCTTGCAAAGGTTATATATGGGTCGAATAGATTTGCTTGGCGTATGATTTAAATTTATATTTAGATTATATTTTTTTTTAAATACTTTCTTTAAAGTAATCTTCGATTCCAAGAAATGCGAACAAAGAATTTTATTAGGAATATCTGATTGATGGTCATAAAAATTTAATATTGCGCTTTGATAGACATCTTCTAGGGATTCAAAGTGCGCCTGTTTTACAAGATGCGTTTTAGTGCCTCGAATTTTCCCCTTTCTTACCACGATAATACAAATGCCTATATAAGTATCTTGGTTATGGACAGAAAATATATCCACATCTTTAGCCAGAGTAACTACAGATTGCTCTTCTCTTAAAGTATTTAATCTATTTAACCTATCTCTTATCTCCGCTGCTTTTTCAAAATCTAATGTTAAAACAGCTTTATCAATTTCACCTTTTAGTCTGTCTACAGTTAATGAATCTGTTGATGATAAATATAATTTTGCACTTTCTATATCCTTAAAATAGTCGGTATATTTAATCTTATCAACACATGGCGCTGAGCATCTATTCATTTGGAATTCAATACAGGGTCTTGATCTGCTAGCAAAGGTTGCATCATTACAATTTCTTATTTGAAAAACTTTTTGAATTTCTTTAATAGATTTTTTGACAGCCTCAGAACTAACAAAAGGTCCAAAGTATTTTTTATCAACCGCTTGCTTTGTTCTCTTGGCATAAATGCCTGGGTATTTGTGTTCTAGGGAGAAATAAATATAAGGATAAGTTTTATCGTCTCTTAAAAGAATATTAAATTTTGGTTTATTTTCTTTTATAAGCATCTGTTCTAATAAAAGAGCTTCAACTTCGTTCTTAGTAGTAAAAGTTTCAATGCTGTTGGTTAGAGATTTGATTTGAGCAGTTTTTCTATCTTTAAAGGAATTACCAAAATAGCTAGATACTCTTTTTTTTAAGTTCTTAGCTTTTCCTATATAAATGATTTCATAATTACTAAAAAACTTATATACGCCAGGAGTGCTTGGAACTTTTGATAAGTCAATCGGCATTATCTTTAAGAAATCCTTTTGTAAATGTCTTACCTGCAGTGAATACGATCTGATCAATGTGATTTATTTCGAGCATTTGTGAGATTGCAAAATTTTTTTGTTGGTATATCACTTTTAAATCACAATTAC
>Ga0209534_10005481_pt1 | contig 11257 bp, 14 predicted proteins | sample COG_07_FD_184751 | JGI IMG/M metagenome (GOLD analysis project Ga0209534, IMG submission 184751) | Pelagic Microbial community sample from North Sea - COGITO 998_met_07 (SPAdes) (version 2) | ecosystem: Environmental > Aquatic > Marine > Neritic zone/Coastal water | place: Helgoland, sampling... | reverse complement strand
AGCAATTTTTCATACGCTAAGTACACATGGAGAGATTAAACTTATCTTTGCCAATGGCGGAGATCGAACTAATACAACAACACCAGAATATAAAACATATGGTGATATGCCGTATGTAGAATTTGTATTTGGCGTAGGCGGCGAAGATAAAAAAAATTCAAGTAGCTGGATACTAGAAGAGTGGAAAGCACCAAAGACTGAGCGTACATGGGGGTACTACAGAGTGATACATGAATACAATAACCATACTAAAGTAAAAGAACTAGCTGTTCCACCTGGAGGCAAGTTATCAATGCAAAGACATCAAGAACGTTCAGAGCACTGGTTTGTTGCAGAAGGTACAGCAACAGTATATACATTAGATAGCAGTTCAGATGTTGATCTACATGGTGTATTTAAACAACACCAGAGTTTGCATATACCTGTAGGACAATGGCATCAACTTGCTAATGAACACGACATAGATTTAAAATTAGTAGAAATACAATATGGTACTAACTGTGTAGAAGAAGACATAGAAAGGAAAGATACATGAAATGGGCTATAGTATTTTATGCTTTGTTTAGTGTAAATGGAGAACCAGTAGAACATATAAGTTGGGGATTAACATTCCCTCATCATGAAAAATGTATTGAATTTTATGCTAATAACGAGCAAAAATTATTAAGCGGTATTAATGATTTTAAAGGTTATACACTACCTAAAGAGGCAGTGCTTACAGAAGTAGGTTGTGCTCATGCTACAGCAGACTTTGACGGTCCAACTGAAACTAACACACTTACACTTAAGATGCCGTTATGGGCAGGAGAACAAATATGAAAGTATTTGTAGGATATGATACTAGAGAAGATATTGCTTATCAAGTATGTAAACACAGTATTGAAAGCAAACAATCAGATGCTAGTGTACGTCCATTAAAGCAACAAGAACTGCGTGATGCAGGTTGGTACACTAGAGGTATTGACAAATTAGCAAGTACCGAATTTACTTTTACTAGATTCCTTATTCCAGAATTATGTAATTTTAAAGGATGGGCATTGTTTATGGATTGTGATATGATTTTAAAAACAGATATAAAACAACTGTTTGATCAAGCAGACGATCAATATGCTGTTATGTGTGTACAACATGATTATTCTCCTAGTGCTACAACTAAAATGGACGGCCAGCAACAAACTGTTTATCCACGCAAGAATTGGTCAAGTGTAATGTTGTTTAATTGTGGACACAAATCTAATCAAACACTTACGCAAGACTTAGTAAATAATCCAGAAATTACAGGAGCATACTTACATAGATTTAGTTGGTTAAAAGATAAAGAAGTAGGAGAGTTATCTCCAGAATGGAATTGGTTAGTAGGACACTATAAAGAGCCAGAGGACGGCACACCAAAGTTAATACATTATACTGAAGGTGGTCCATGGTTTGAAAATTATCGAAACTGTGAATATCATCAAGATTGGAAAGACGAACTATATGATATGTTTAAGTAAGAATCTTACTGATGAATATATTAACATGTTTGCACAAGGTGCAGACTTACCTATACACGATTATAATTACGACTTTGGAAATAATCCTATACTAATACGAAGTATGGCAAAACGTAAACTAATTGATCGTTGCTATAGAGACGGTATTGATTTTTATTATATGGACAGTGGATACTTTGGTAACTATCCAGGTCCAACTAATCCAAATGGATGGAAGTTATATCACAGAATTGTAAAGAATGATGTACAACATAATGAGATAATTGACAGACCTGATGATAGATGGCGCAAGTTAGATTTAAAATTATATCCTCGCAAACAAGGCAAACATATATTATTAGTAGTACCAAGTGAAAAACCTTGTAAATTTTACAAATTAGATTTAGAAAGTTGGAAGCATAAAACTATTAGAGAAATAAAAAAACATACTGATAGACCAATAGTAATTAGAGAAAAAACACAACGCAAACAACGTGTACATGGACATAGTATATTTGATGCACTAAATGACTGCCATGCACTTGTTACATTTCAAAGTATTGCAGCTGTTGAAAGTGTAATGTATGGCGTGCCTGCATTTACTACAGCACCAACAGCAGCAGATCCTGTATGTGATAAAGATTTAAGTTTATTAGAAACACCAACAAAGCAAGATGAAACAAAAATAAGAAAATGGGCATGCCACTTAGCATATGGTCAATTCCATATTGAAGAATTACGTAACGGCACAGCATATAGGATATTAAATGAAAACAGTTAAAATATTTTACGCAGGTATTCCAACTAAAAACAACAACGCTGAAAAAGTTGATGTGTTACGCTTTTTCCATATGGGCGTTACTGGAGCGCAAAGTACCGAAATTAAAGTACCTCAGCATAGTGCATGCGACCTTGCTGTAATGCAAGGATGGGTACATGAGAACAGCGGACGTACACCACACTTGATGTTCAGAAGAGAGATAATTAGACAACAAAAGTTAGCACAAAAGCATGTACTTGCAATTGATAGTAATTTATTTTTATGGAAAGATCCAAACAACACACATCATTATTTAAGATTTAGTTTGAATGATGTATTTCCTCAAACAGGAACATATTTCACAGATAATATAGATCCAACTAGATGGAATAAAATAAGAAATGATCTTAACATAAATGTACAGCCTTGGCGCAAAGAAGGCAGACATATATTAATTTGTTTGCAACGCAACGGCGGCTGGAGTATGAAACAACTACCAGTAATGCAATGGTTGCCTAATATAATACAACAGATTAAAAAACATACAGATAGAAAAATTGTTGTTAGAGCACATCCTGGTGATGGCAAAGCAAAAGAATATTTAAGAGTAAATCAACCAGGAGTACGTATTAGTACAAATCCAACTATACAACAAGACTTTGTTGACTGTCATGCTGTAGTAACTTATAACAGTAGTCCGGGTGTAGCAGCAGCTGTTGAAGGAATACCAGTTTATGTTATGGATCCTGATCCAAGATCAAGTCAAGCATTTGATGTAGCAAATACTGATATATCAACTATAAATGATCCAAAAACATTTGATAGACAGCCTTGGTTAGAAAAAATAGCAATGTGCCATTTTAACTTTGACGATTTGCGTAACGGCACAGCATGGAAAATTATTAAGGATTATATATGATCAACCAATCAATAAGCATAGTAACTACGTTCCACAAAGCTGGGCTTGATAAGTATGCACAAAAAATGCTAGATAGCTTTGCTGAAACTTGGCCAAAAGAAATTACATTATATGCATATGCTGAAGACTGTACGCCAGTTGTAACAGCACCAAATATCATAGTCAAAGATCTACATGCTTCGAGTCCTGATCTAGTTGCATTTAAGAATAAATGGAAAGATGTGCCTAAAGCAAACGGAGATGTAAGTCAAGACCCTGTACGTAGTTTACGTAAAGATGCAGGCAAAGGATTCAAATGGGACGCTGTAAGGTTTGCACACAAAGTATACAGTATATTTCACTGTGCTACAATATGTAACACTGATAAACTTATGTGGATGGATGCTGATACTATATGCCATAGTCCTATTGACATGAAACGCATTAACGAAATATTGCTACCTGCTTATGATATATGCTATGTCGGAAGAGATAATAAATGGCCAGAGTGTGGACTATATAGTATTAACTTAAGAAACAAAATGGCTCAAACATTTTTAAAAGAATTCCAACGTGTATATGACGAAGCCGAAAACGGTATATTCCAAATGTCTGAATGGCACGATAGTTTTGTATTTGAAGAAGTACGCAAAAAACTTAATCCACATTGCCTTAATTGGGGCCAGGGAATTATAAGGGGAGAAGGGCATCCTTTAATTAATAGTGTATGGGGTGCATACCTTGATCACTTAAAGGGCGGGCGCAAAGCTCTTGGCAAAAGTAAGGCAAGCGATTTACGTATAACAAGAACAGAAGAGTATTGGAAAGACTCTCATCAATGGAGCGAAAAATAATGGAACTACCTATATGGAAATCACGTACATTATATACAAAAGGTGATATTGTTAAGCATGGAGAAAAGGTCTTTGAGTGTCAACAGAATCATGTGTCAATTGAAGATTTTGATAAAGGACGTTTTAATAGAATTAAAGCAGACAAAGTAACTGACGAACCAAGAGATTTAGAATTGACTAACGGTAAAAAATTTGCATTAATAACAAGTATGGATAAACGGTATTATACTGAATCTGGTAAAGCAATGTTACAAAGTTGGAAAAGACATGCTTCTGGATTAGGTACTATGTACTGCTACAACGAACAATTATTTGATCCAAAAGTTAAAGGGGTTAAAACAGCCGGTTGGATGTTAGGCGAAGAATTTATAAAATTTCAAAGAAGACATACTAATCATAAAATTAAAGGATTTGCAAAAAAAGCATTTCCGATTATAGATGCTACCCAGAAGTTTAATGATCATGATAGATTATTATGGGTAGATGCTGATGCTGTTTTTACAGAAAATTTTCCTAGATTACTAACTGAACTAATTGCACCAGACGATGTATTGAGTACACATTTTAGTGTATGGCATGAAAAGAACGGCAAAGAATACCACAGTTGTGAAACTGGTTTCTTTATTCTAAATATGAAACATCCCGGTTTTGAAGAATTTATTGACTTATACAAAGACATATACTATAATGATAAAGCAGAAGAATACGAATTAAGAAGATTCTATGACGGCGAGGTATATGGAAAATGTGTAGAACTAATGGAAGCGAAAGGACATAAAATGATGAATCTAAACACAGGACGTCACAAGACTCCAATTAGCAGAAGTTTGCTTGCTCCGTATCTAAGCCATTTTAAAGCAGGCCTAAAAGAAAGGGTAGATTTTTCTGAATATGAAGACGAAGAAGAGGTTTAATTTACATGAAAGATTTGGTGCTCTCAATAGCAAGCCTGTGTTTGATGCCTTTCACGCTGGTGCTAATGCTCTTGGGCATGATGTTGTTATTAATGGTGACGACGGGATTGATGTTATTTGGAGCGTACTTTGGAACGGTCGTATGGCTGGAAACCAAGCTATATGGGAACGAAATCAAGCCGAAGGCAAACCAACAATAGTACTAGAAGTTGGCGGTATTGTAAGAGGTACAACCTGGAAAGTAGGTCTTAATGGGATTAACAGAGACGCTTACTTTGGCCCTAGTGGTAATAGCTCTGATCGTGTGCGTTTACTCGGCTTACAAGTAGAGCCATGGAAGTATGACGGCGAATATATTCTAGTATGCGGTCAGCATGATAAGAGTCTACAATGGCAAGGTATGCAACCTATGAGTCAATGGGTAATGGATACAATTCAATTTATAAGAGCCCAAACGAAACGTCCTATTATATTTAGACCCCATCCGAGGTGTCCGTTAACACACATTGAAAAAGAATTTAAGAATGTATATAGGCAAGAACCATCTAAGCTACCTGGAACATACGACGACTTTGATATGAAGTTTAAAAATATATGGGCTACAGTAAGTTGGTCAAGTAACCCAGGAGTACATAGTATAATTAACGGTGTGCCTGCATTTACTGGTCCAAGCAGTCTTGCATTTGATGTAGCAGAACAAAACTTACGTAATATTGAGAATCCTTTATACGGTGATAGAACACAATGGCTTAATGACTATGCACACACTGAATATACCATACAAGAAATATCTCAAGGAATGCCTATTAAATACTTGACATCTAAGATAAACCTGTTATAATGTTAGTATGTTTAGAAATAAAGTTCCCGACAATACAGCAGAAAGCTGCATAGAAATACTATCAGGCACCCATCCGACACATGATTATAACGGTGCCGATGTACATAATAGTGACAAACATTTAATTAATAGTCTTACTAAACAATCATTTAAAGGTGTTGCATATACTGATCGACAATACGAATTAGTAAAAAGCAAGATATCTTTGTATAAAAATGTATTAGAAAAATTAGATATTGATGTTGATGAATGCATGAATAATCTTAGATTAGAACTTAGAACTATTGATCGATCTAAATGGGTTGGAGTGCGTAATGTAAACGGAACTAATTATCTTGCTGTAAGATTTACATTTAACAAACGATTAATATCTGCGATTGAGTCTTTAAGAGCATCAGGAATCGAAAAAGAAAAAATAAATGATACTGACAATAAAATAAATTATTTTAAACTTACAGAAAAAAACATTTACAAAATTATAGAAATACTTAAAGAACGAAAGTTTACTATTGAGGACGAGGTTAATTTACAATATGAAAAGATGCAAGTAATGATGAATAATAAAAATAATTACGTGCCAGGCGTGTATGGATTTAAGTTGAAAAACTTAAATAAAAAGGCGGTAGATTATATAATCAGCGACATTGGAGATCAACCTTCACCAAAGAATCTTGCACTATACAAAGATAGAGAAGCATTATATGGTATTGAACATTTTGATCAAGAAGACTTAGATGCTAGTGTAAAACATCTTACTACTTTAAGTCAACGTATAGTAAGACGTACATCAACACAAATACTTATAAATCCAGAATCATTTACAGTTGACCATATTGCAGAATCAATTTTAGAATTAAATCGATATCCGTTATTAGTATGTTTAGACAACAATGAACAAGAGTTAGATTACTTAACAAAGGTATATAAAAGTTTTAGAAATATTTTTTTAAACGAAGACTTCTGTGTATTGTATCGAAAAGATAATGATACACAAGAAAATAAGGATTTTAATCAGTTTATAAAACAAAATTATTTAAATAATTCACTTGGCAATAGCTCAAAAATAGTGTATACTACACAAGATAAGTTAATAAAAACATTAATAAAACAAGATTGGCATCCTAAGTCTGCACTTGTTTTTGGATGTTCAAGGAAGAGTAAAATACAAACATATCTAAATGAATTAGATTTGGTTATGTATTATGATACAGATGTATCTCCTTTCTTAACAAACAAGATAGAAAAAATATAATGGCATCATGCAAACTAATAATTGAAGACGAAGTAAACATTAAGATTGAAGGACTTGATGTAGATGTACGGAGAAAACTAGCAAACGCTCTCAAGTTTGAAGTGCCGTATGCTCGTTATATGCCACAGTATAAACTAGGACGTTGGGATGGCAAAGTTGCTTTCTTTGGTATTGGTGGCACAGGATATGTTAATCACCTTGACACAGTTAGTGCAGTACTTGCAAAGAATAACGTGCAAATAGTAGATATAGAAGACAAACGACATCCTATACAATTAGACTTTACTCCAGTAACAGAAAACTATTGGAAAGATCAAGGCATACAATGGCCTAAAGGTCATCCAGCAGAAGGTGAAGATATTATTCTACGTGACTATCAAGTAGAAGCAATTAATAATTTTTTAGATAATCCACAGAGCTTGCAACAGATTGCTACTGGTGCAGGTAAAACAATTACGACAGCAACGCTGTCACATATAGCTGAGCCATACGGTAGGTCACTTGTGATTGTCCCTAACAAATCGTTAGTGGAACAAACAGAAGAGGACTATATTAACTGTGGGCTCGACGTAGGGGTATACTTTGGAGACAGGAAACAACTAGGTAAGACTCACACTATATGCACTTGGCAAAGTTTGAATATTCTTGACAAGAAGCACAAGGACGGTAGCGCAATATTATCGCTGGCAGAATTCCTTGAAGGTGTGAGCACTATTATTGTTGACGAAGTACACCAGGCAAAAGCAGAAGTTCTAAAGAACCTGCTCACTCGCAACCTACGTAACGCTCCAATACGTTGGGGACTAACCGGTACTGTACCTAAAGAGAAGTTTGAGTTTGAAAGCATTCATGCTAGTCTCGGTCCAGTTATTGGAAGTATTAGTGCAAAAGAACTACAAGATAAAGGTGTGTTATCACAATGCCATGTTAACGTAGTACAACTAATAGATACAGTAGCACATAGCGGTTATCAAGAAGAATTAAAATATCTCGTTACTAATAAACAACGAGTTGAGTATATAGGCAAACTTTTAAATAATGTAAAACAATCAGGCAATACACTAATACTAGTAGACAGAATCTCCGCAGGAGAAATGTTAGCAGAACTAATACCAGATAGCACATTCGTTAGTGGAAGTGTAAAGGTTAAAGACAGGAAAGAAACTTATGATACAATACGTGAAGGAACGAATGAAGTCATCATCGCTACATACGGAGTGGCCGCTGTGGGTCTTAATATTCCTCGTATCTTTAACTTGGTTCTTATCGAGCCTGGAAAGAGTTTCGTAAGAGTTATCCAATCAATTGGTAGAGGCGTAAGAAAGGCAAAAGACAAAGACTTCGTACAAATATGGGACTTGACATCAACATGCAAGTTTGCGAAGCGACATCTGACTCAGCGTAAAAAGTTTTACAAAGAAGCAGAGTACCCTTTTACAATTGAAAAAGTAGACTGGAATTAATATATGAGAATGTTAACCTTAGAAAACGAGTGCTTTGCACTTAACGACTTACCTGATGAACTAGGTGAAGATGAAGATGTGCGCTTTAGTGTACTAGATAATAGCGATCCAAAAGAGCCTGACTTCTTTTTTATACCGCTTATATTTTTAGAATCATTTAGTAGTCCTGCTATTGTAATGGAAATTAATGGACACGAGTTAATGATGCCGGTTGATTGGCACATTGCTGTTGGTGATTCAACAGCTGGTTCTGATGTAGAAATATTACCTTTAACAAGTATTAATGATAGAGGGTTTGAAACTTTCTTGTTTAATCCGTTATCTAGTTATAAACTAGATTTTGGTACATTAAAAATTATTAATTTTTACAACGATGTCAAATGGTATTTTCCTAAAATGAAAAATGGACAATTATTAAGTGTTCCAATCACCGAAGGGAAAAATCCGCTGTGTGCATTTTTTGTAAAAGATATAAGCAGACAAAGTGAAACAATAGACTACAGTGCTTTATTATAGGAAAAGGATATGACAATGAAAGCAGGAAAAATTTGGGGTCAAACAGAATTGATCCACGCAAACGGGGTACTAGAATTTCACCGTATTGAATACAAAGCAGGATTCAAATGTTCAGAACATGAACATCAGTATAAATGGAACGGATTTTTTGTTGAATCGGGCAAGATGATTGTTCGAGTTTGGCAGGATGATCAAGGACTAGTTGACGAAACTATTCTTGAAGCAGGGGACTTTACACAAGTGAAGCCCGGAAAAATTCACCAGTTTGAAGGTTTGGAAGATGGTGTCGCTTTTGAACTATACTGGGCTGAATTCAACCACGACGATATTGTTCGTCGGACAAGCGGCACTAAAACAGAAGGAAAATAAAAATATGTTTAGTAACATTGATAAAAGTATGATGATTAAACTTGCATTATTGCATGTGGTCGTTATTACAATTTCAAATGCTTTAGTTTCTATTCCAGTAGAAATCGCAGGCATTAAACTAACATGGGCGGCATTTACGTTCCCGCTTGTGGTATTAGCAACTGACTTAACAGTTAGAATGCTAGGCAAGAACATTGCAAGAGCAACTATTGCGGCGGCATATCCACTTGCTATTATTGGATCAATTGCTGTGGTACTTGCAGAAGGTGCACCACAAAGCGTAGCAATGCGTATTGGTTTTGCATCAGCAACTGCATATGCAGTAGGTACAATGCTTGATGTATATGTGTTCCAATACATTAGAGAGAAGATGTCAACATGGTGGTTAGCGCCAGCATTGTCAACAGTTGTAGCAAACATTATTGATACGTACACGTTCTTTGCTGTTGCGTTTAATAACTCAGCAGATGAGTATATGGCTGCTAACTGGATGGAGATTGCAGGATCACAAGTTGTGATTAAAATTGCAGTGGGTTTAATTATCTTCCTACCAGCATACGGTGTATTACTACGTTACCTAAACGGTAAGCTAGGCGAAGATGCATTAGTATTATCCGACGAGGTTAAGGAAGCGCCTAAGAAGCGTGGACGTAAGCCAAAAGCAAAGGCTGAATAAATGTATAGTAAACAGTACTTGGAAGAACTTAAAGGACTACATTACGATCCGAAACGCCCTAATGGGTTTGGAGGCAAAGTAAAAGATTTAGGTCATGCATATAATTACATTAATTATTGGATGCCGAGTACATGTTTAGATTATGGGTGTGGGAAGGGAGTAATTCTTTCCCACCTCAACGAAAAGTTTCCTGATACAGAATTTATAGGATACGATCCTGCATTACCTATGTGGGATAACAAACCAACAAATAAATTTGATATGGTGTTTAGTAATGATGTACTAGAACATATTGAACCAAATTATCTTAAAGAAGTATTGCAAGATATTGATAATTATGCTACAAAATATATTTGGTTACGCATAGATACACAACCTGCAAGGAAAGAACTATCAGACGGCCGTAACGCACACCTTATAATTAAAGACAAAGATTGGTGGATTGAAGTATTACAACATAACGTACAAGGTACTATTGTATATAATGAATTAAATAAAAAAGGCAAGTTAGACGTTGCCATCGAAAAATGAAAAACTAAAACCCGGCAAAACCTTAATATATGAACGAGCTAATGGAGTTGTATATGCAAGGTATGCAGAAGATCCAGAACTACCTCGTTGGATAATAGGCGGTGATCCTGGAGCAGTTGCAAGAGCACAAGGCAAGTTATTAGATTATAGTGAGTGGCAAGATTTATGTGACGTTGCAAGCGAAAACGAAACATTGAAAAAACTAATGGATAAGTTGGTAACAACTTATTATTTAATAAAGGATAGCAAATGAATAGATTAATTGCATTTGGATGTAGTAATACATTTGGACATGGATTAGAAGATTGCTGGGATTATGATAAAAAAGACGTAGGAGAGCACCCTAGTAAAATTGCATGGCCTCAGCTAGTTGCCGATAAACTTGGATTAGAGTGTCATAATCAAGCATTGCCTGGAGCTTCTAATAAAATGATTATGAACCTAGTAATGAATTTTCCATTTGCGCCGAAAGATACTGTAATAATAATGTGGACCTTTTCAGATAGATATCATGTATTTTCAGATCCAAAGAGGATCGTAGAAAATCATAATGAAGAAACTATTGGTCCTTGGTTAAAAAGTCGGAAAGCTGTAACCTATTATAGACAAATCTATAATGAGAATGATCAAAAAATAATGACTAACCATTATATAAATTACACATCGTTGTATTTAGAAAAATATAAAATAACTCACCTACAAACTACGTGT
>Ga0209534_10005478_pt1 | contig 11261 bp, 6 predicted proteins | sample COG_07_FD_184751 | JGI IMG/M metagenome (GOLD analysis project Ga0209534, IMG submission 184751) | Pelagic Microbial community sample from North Sea - COGITO 998_met_07 (SPAdes) (version 2) | ecosystem: Environmental > Aquatic > Marine > Neritic zone/Coastal water | place: Helgoland, sampling... | reverse complement strand
TCTACATGAAGCAGAAATTGACGGCCGTAAACTTGTTGTTAATGAATCAAGACCTAGAGATAACGGTTAGTTCATAAAATAATCAATTTTAGAAAAGGTAAATGATCTGATCATTTACCTTTTTTTTATCATTTTGTAAATTATTTACTTTTTTGACTAAATGTGTTCTAACTTGACATATTAACGTCAAAATTGTTAAATGACGATCATAAATCTTTATAAATCTTATAGGAAAAATAACTGTGAATAAATATCTATTATCGCTCTTACTTTTAGCACCTTTAACAAGTGTTATAGCTCAAGAATCTAATGAAAAAGAAGAAGAACAAGCAGCCGTCGAAGAGGTTGTTGTAACTGGAATAAGGTCTAGTTTAAAAAATGCTATCGACATTAAAAGAAAAAATGTTGGTGTTGTTGACGCTATCACAGCCGAAGACATAGGCAAATTCCCTGATGGAAACCTGGCTGAATCATTGTCAAGAATTGTTGGTGTTGCTATTGATAGATCAAATGTTGAGGGATCAAAGGTAGCAGTTCGTGGTTTAGGACCAGAATTCAACCTAGTGACTCTTAACGGAAGACAGATGCCAACTGTTCCAGGAATGTATGGTGGTGGAAGATCTTTTGATTTTGGTGATATTTCATCTCACGGTGTATCTGCTGTGGAGGTTTATAAATCAGCTAACGCTGTACTGCCTACCGGAGGAATTGGAGCAACCATTAACATGGTTACAACAAAACCACTAGAAGTTGGTAAAACAGTAGGCTCTTTTGCAGTGAAAGCTATGATTGATACTGAGAACGAAGCTGGTGATGAAGTTACACCAGAGCTTGATTTTGTTTTCTCAACAATCGGTGAAGACTACAATGGAGGCTCGTGGGGCCTTTCGTTTTCTGGAACACATCAAGTTAGACATAATAGAGAAGAAGGTACCAACGAGATAACATGGAATCCAAGTACAGTAGAAAACTATCTTGCTCCTCAAGCTGTTGTAACATCAACTAATCAAAGGGAAGACAATGCTTTCTTTTATCCAAGAAACTTAGTTTATAAATACAAAGATAACGAAAGGGTTAGAAATAATTTTCAAACAGCTTTCCAATATGAGCTCGGCAGGGTTCGTGCAACTATTGATTACACATATTCAAGCGTAGACTTTAGCAGCACAGGGGTTGAAAATGGCGCATGGTTTGCAGGCTATAATGCTAGAAATGTAACTATAAATGAAAATGGAGCAGTAGTTTATTCAGATGATATTGGCCGTGAGGGATTGGGAAGAGAATTCTTCAATCAAATTACCTATGGTGGTGACATCAATCGAAATAACTCGCTAGGTTTCAATATTGATTTTCAAGTCAATGAAGATTTAAATATCACATTCGATACCCATAACTCATCAGCTACAAAAAAAGGTTCTGGTTTAGATAATTCTATTCTTTTTTCAAATGCAATGTGGTCTTCTGCTCGAAGCAGAACAGACGGCACAGGTCCATTTGGACCAGTAGGCGGTGCAAGAATGGGTACAGCAACATTTGACTTTAGAGGCAATATTCCAATTTTAGACTATACAGCTTTTGATCAGAACGATTATGCCAATGGTATAACTACTCCTAGAGAATTAATGGCGTCTGACCTAGCTCCTGTTGAAGCTGTTCAGCATTATCAAGAAAAATCTAACTTTATGGATCAAGTTCAATTGTTAGGTACTTGGGATAATAATCAAGGTTTATTTATGGAGTCTTTATCAAGAGTAAAATTTGGATACTCCTCTGTTAATCAAAAATTCAGAAGAGCAAAAGCTGAAGAAAAGCTTCTTCAGGGAAAGCTTGATGATGGAAATCCTGAATTTTGGAATAATGCGCTAACCCCAGATTTTATTTTTACAAAAGTTAATGAAGAAGATTATCTCGGCTCAGGATCTAATTTATATTATTTTAATGTATCAATTGCAGACGCAATTAGAAGTATACAAAACGATGGCTATCTATATTCAAAAAGTGCCGGACTTGCATCTTGGAATATTAGAAGAGCAGAAAACTGGCCTTGTGGCACAGTAGATGATGCTCAAGGTCAGGGTCTATATAGCTATGATACTCAAAGCAGAACTGATACAAGAGGAGTTCTATGCGCAGGCGATTTTGATTCGAATGATTTAGTTGAAGAAACAATAGATGCCATATTTATAAATGCTTACTTTGAACATACTACTAAAAAAGGCCAGCCACTTAACATAGAAATTGGCTTAAGGTATGAAGAGGTTGACCAGGCCTCAACAGGTACAACGAGTCTTCCTATAGCTACAACATGGTGCTTGTTTGCTGATGGCAACCCTCTATATGACTGTAACTTCTTTGGAATGCTTACTGGTGAACCTGAAGTATTCACGGACACAGGAGAAGGAAGTTATTTTCTTCCAAACCTAAATGGTAGTTTTGAGTTCGCTGAAAATATGATCTTTAGATTTGCAGTTAGTAAAACCAATTCAAGACCTGACTTAGAACAAATGAGAGCAACAGTTGACACAACACCTTACTCCGCTTTATACCCAACATCTATTATTAAAGGCAATCCAGACTTACAACCATATGAAGCTAATAACCTTGATCTAGCATATGAATATTATTATGCAGAAGGAAGTTATTTCGCACTAAATTATTTTAGGAAAGATATTAGTGGATGGCATGGATCGCAGAACGGGTCAGGTACATTTAATGGTGTTACAGATATTGGACAGTCACAATTTTTTCTAGATCTATTAGAGCAATCACAAAATTATTCAGATGATAATGCATCAAGCGGCGCTGAAAAAATGTGTCAAGTGTTCAGCTGGTCATGTGGTGTTGATGAAACCGGAAGAACAAATGGATTTGCTTGGATCCTAGCTCATGATGATGGAGGTCAATGGTGGAATTATGACTGGACCTATGAAGGCGATCAACCATACATACCTTCAACAGGTCTTTCAGGACAAAATAATATTTTTGTCTCTACTGATGGAGATCCTTTGTACATGTTTAGCATATTCAAACCTGTTAATAAGTACTCAGGCACCCTTGATGGAATTGAAATAGCATTACAGCATTTATTCCAAGACTCAAATTGGGGATTCCTTGCTAATGTTACGTTAGTAAGTGGAGATACTGATGTTGATCCTGCAAGGATAGGCGAACAATTTGCTTTACCTGGTTTTGGTGATGCAGGTAACCTGTCTGTATTTTATGAAGACAATAATTTTTCAGCAAGACTTTCTTACAACATAAGAGGCGAGACATACGCTGGTCAGGATCAATACAATCCATTATTTATTGAACAAAGAGGCCAGCTTGACTTTAGCGCCTCATATGAATTTAGCGATAATTCTTCTATTTTCTTTGAAGGTCAAAACCTTACCAAGGAGAATGTAAGACTATATTCAAGATATGAAGAAATGCTTTTCTTGTATCAAGATCATGGTTCAATATTTAGAGCTGGATTCAGATATAAGTTATAAAATTTCTAATTAAATTTTAAGAGAGGGTTTTATACCCTCTTTTTTTATTCTTTTTAAAAATTATTTCTATATTTCTTTCTAATATAATTTAAATTACCCTCAATATTAATATGTCAATTTAATTGATTTATCTCATGACATTGACCTTTATTGTCATATGTAGTCAAATTAAATTACATGTACTAAATTTAAACCTAATGAAGAAAATATTAAATTCAATTATCTCATTTATCTTTATAGCTTCTTGTGGAGGAGGTGGTGGTGGAGGAAGTTCAGCCCCTCCAGCCATTCCAAGTCCATCTATTAGCTTTAGTGCAACCTCTTCATCAGCATCAAATGGTGATGCAGTAACTATAAATTGGTCGTCTACAAACTCATCATCGTGTACAGCATCTGGTGGCTGGTCTGGAGGAAAATCAACCTCTGGATCCGAGGATGTAAATATATCAGCAGGTGAAAATACTTTTACCATTCAATGTTCTGGAGATGGTGGCACATCATCTGAGTCTGTAGTAATTTTTGGGTTTGATCTTGGATTGGTGAGTGCTCAAATGAATGCTACTGAAGACGAACTATATACAGGAAGTATAAAAGCAAGCCCAAATGAAACACTTGCCCAAGGCCTTACATATTCAATTGTAGAAACTACAAATAATGGCACATTACTTCTTCTAGATGATGCTGTAATAACATATAGTCCAAACTTAAATTTTAATGGCAGTGATTCATTCACTTATGAGGCATATTCACCTGATAAAGATATAACTGTAAGCACTACAATTGATATAAATGTCGCATCTGTTAATGATACTCCCCTAATTAGTTTGATCGGTACTCCCAATCTATCTAAAAATAATATTATATTTGAAGACTCCTACTCACTGAGAGTTTCAATAGGCGATATTGATAATGAGGTTAATGATCTAAGTATTCTTGCCAGCATAGACGGATATGAAATTCCAGTAACATTCACACTAGATGATGGAGCAAATGTAGCTCAAAATGGAACGGCTGTACTCGATTTATCAGCTATACCTATTGGTGGGCTTTATGATATTAGTATTAAAGTTTCAGATGGGATTGATTCAACAGGAGTCAATCTAACAAGTTGGCTTATTGCAGATAAAAAGGTTGTAACAATAAGTCAAAATGTCGATCCTGAAATTGATGATGGTGAAAAGGAAAGTAGAGATTATAACATCTACTATTTATCAGGTAATGAAGGGTCTACAGGAAGAACAAAGTATTTATTTGTTGGTGATTCTTTATCTGGTCAATCAGCTCTTGAAAATTTTAGATTGGCCCTTGCTGCTTCTGTTAATAAATTAAATGATTCAGATGCCTCAGAGTTCTTTAGTGATGATTATTTTACTGTCGTTGCAGCAGAGCCTGTTGATCCTGATGGAACCTCGCCAGCATCTATCAGAACGGGATGCTATGACTTTGATGAGAATATATATTGTATTGGAGAAATGGATAGATCAGTTTTTAGTACTATGCTGCCTGACAACACACTGGTATCTATTTTAACAAGCATACAGGGACGAGGCGTTAATCAGGGTAGTAAGAATATTCAACCTATTCGAGCTGATGACCCTACACGAACAAGAAACACACTAATGCATGAGCTTGGTCACGCGCATGGATTTATGGGAGATGAGTATAGAACAACTGATGATAGAGATGTCAGTTTCTATGCAGATCTGAATCCAAATACATCTACTGAACCCCAGGCAGCAAATGTTAAGTGGAGATATCATATAAGTGATCTCACGAACGTCTTAGGCCAGGATACTTTAGTTTGCTACAACTATGGAGATGGTTCTATTGCTGACTGGGATGATAGAGGTATACAAGTCTCTGATTGCGGATGCTTTGTTAATTTATGGGGGCCAATAGACTCTAATGGAGATTATCCATTTTTAGGTAAAAATCCAGAATGCTCTGGAGTTGGTCATTTCGAAGGCAACTATTACGGAGACTATGATAATTACAGACCTACTTTCTGCTCAATTATGGATAGTTGCAGCTCAGCTGGCTACGGACCCGTAAATGTTGAAACATTTGCCGTGGGTTCTCTTCAAAATCAAGGTTTTTATGGTTGGGATAGTGCAGGCTTTCAAACAAATCAGGCTACAGGAGAATATACGGGATTAAGCCTTTCTCTTGACGTTATTTATGATCCAGCAAAAGTAACTCTTAAGTGGTATGTTGATGGTGTTGAAGATACATCAAAAAGAGATCAAAAAAGTGTAGTCTTCCAGCGACCAGCAAACGATACGATCGTTTTCTACACTGCAAAAGCTGAGGATCTTACCGGAACAATTATAACCCCTGATAATGTAATGGATACCGAGGACTTTTATGATGGGCTTCTTCAATCTTCATTTTATTGGTGTGAGGGTTATATAAATACTGGAGATTGTAGTTATTCTTATGATCCAAATCCAAACACTTATATTAATTATGACTTTGGTTACTACGAAGGACCAATAGGTTTTACATGGGGGCAAAATTGGACAAAATTTTAAAAAACATAAATGCTTGGTTATTCTTTATCGTGATATTTTCTATTGAAGTTAACTCAGCTCCATTGGAAGAATTTAAGGTTAATATTGATAAAGAGGTCTTAAAACCATCTATAGAAAAGGATGCGCAAATTTTTAATTTAGTTGCAGGACCCGGTAATTTGGAATTTAAATCTTTAAAGATACAAAAACCATCACATGGCTCTATTACAAAATCCAGACTCCTTACTAAAAGAGATAAATATGCTATCAAATTTACTAACGATAACGGTCGTACAGTTTCTATTATTGGTCTTGGAGATCCATTCACTATTCACGCAGATCATATTGGATATGAGGACAGTGATATATTTAGGGGTGTTGCAAACAGCCAATCAGTAGAGCTTGCCTTGCCGTTAAATAAAAATATTTCTTCTATCGCTTTAATGTCACAAGATGCTTTTGGTTTAGTATTAATTAAAGAAGTTAAGATTAAATAAATTTAAATTTCCAGGGGTTAATATTAAATAATAAATATGCATTATCCTTGCTTGAAAGGAGGATATTTAAAGGGTATATTAGCTCACTTGATGCGGTACTAGCTCAGTTGGTAGAGCGTCTGCTTGCCAAGCAGAAGGCCGCCGGTTCGAGACCGGCGTACCGCACCAATTCCTATCCATTATTAATACATTTATACAAGAATAGCATATGATAATATATATTAAATTAGATCCCTTTTACGCTTTTAATAAATGAAACTTAAATACTTAATAATTTGCATTTTTCTAACTGCATGCGGAGGCGGAAGTTCATCTGATGACTCTCCTAATACAATTGACCCACCCATAACTCCACCAGTTTTTTCAGAGGAATGTATTAATGCTGGAATAAATATAGAAAGATGTATATTCACACATGGCGGTATAGAGAGATACTATCTTATATACACTCCCTCAAATCTCGATCAAAAAACTAATATACCTTTACTTTTTAGTCTTCACGGATATGGAGGAAGTGCTATCAGAAATATAGAATATACAAACTTTAGATCTATTGCAGACTCTAATGATTTTATTGTAATTTTTCCTCAAGGAGCCCCTTACACATCTCAACTAGTCTCAAGCTCATCTCACTGGAACTCAGGTGGATGGACAACTGGAAGTAATGTTGATGATGTGGATTTTATTGATACGATAATTGACCAATCATTAAACAAGCATAATATTGATTCAAATAGAATTTACTCAACCGGTATGTCAAATGGTGGCTTTATGAGTTATCACCTAGCATGTAATTTAAGTTCTAAAATAGCTGCAATCGCGTCAGTTACTGGTTCAATGACTTTTGAGACATATGATGATTGCAATCCTTCTCATCCCACCTCAGTGCTTCAAATACACGGAGCTCAAGATACAACTGTGCCTTTCGAGGGGAACACAACGCTGGGTATGAAAAGCATCCCAGATTCAATGGAATATTGGGCTTTGTATAATTCATGTAATTCAGATCCTACAATTGCAATTGCAGACTTTTTTGAAGAAGGTTATTCAGTGCAATATGATTATTATGAAAACTGCTTAAATAATGTAAGTGTTGAATTAGTTTTGCATAGCTCTATGAGACATACCTGGCCTACATCCGACTCATTAAGTTATTCAGCATCTCAAAATATTTGGGATTTTCTTTCAAAATATGATATCAATGGACTAATTAATTAAGTCTACTTTTTGTATATATTTTTTTTCTACATCTAACCCAAGACATGTATTATTAAATTTAACTAATTTATTTATGGAGACAAAAATGAGAATAATATTAACTTTAGCTTTGTTTTTATCCTTTGGCGTTATTGCTGATGGTCACGAGGCTGATGAACCAAAATATAAAGCCAATAAAGCTGAATACTATGTCAATGTCTTTAAAGACGGTAAGGACATGGACGACTTAATGAAGTGGAGTATGAAATGGAAGAAATGGGCGTCAGAAGGAGAACCTGGTGAAGTTTTTAAAAACTATAAAGCAGCAATACTTGTTCCATATTACGGCCATAGCTTGAATACCTTTGATGCTATATGGGTTGGTGTAAGCCCAGATCCAGAAGAGCATTATGTAGGCAATGAGTACTGGATGAAAAATGGAACTAAGCTATTTAATGAGCTACCAGTTACTTTTCCACAGGTTATAGATACATGGCAAAGAACAGTATCTGAAACACCTGATGGATCGGCTGGTTATATTGTGTATTCTGATTGCAAGCTTGGCGAAGGTGTTACTAACGAGCAATTTTATGATGCTTATTTTGCATATGCTGAGGCTGCAAAGAAAAATGGAGACGTTGCAGGTAGAAAAATGATTTGGCCTCAGACTGGAGTTGAGCCTGGGTGGGATTTTGACTTTGTTCAAGCAGTAATGACTTCTTCAATAGGTGAATATGGCAAGAATTGGACTAATTTCTGGAGTGAAAAAGCTGATACTCTTCCAGAGGCTGAAGCAATGACAGCTCTTGGTGGTTCATGCACAAATGAAAGATCTTTTTCAATAGTGCCTGTTAAAAGCTAAGTATTTTTTTATAAAAGGAGGCTTAATGCCTCCTTTTTTTTTTGCATTATGCATAATATGCATATGAATAGGTATAAGGATCATATAGCCATCATAGGCTCTGGCATTGCAGGTCTTGCAATTGGATGTGTTCTTTTAAGAGATGGCATACCTTCAGTTATTTTTGAAAAGCACTCAAAACTAGGAACTCATGGATCTGGAATTTCTCTTTCACCAAACGCGTTAAGAGTTCTAAAATATATTGATCTTGAGGATGAGATAAAAAAAATATCTGAGCTAACATTGTCGACAAAGATCCAAGATACTAAGAAGATTCTCTATTCAAGCCCATCTATAGTAAGAACCACTTCTAGAGAGATGCTTTACAAAACCTTGCTTAACAAATATGAGTCTTATGGGGGTGAGGTTATTTATGACCATGAACTCAGATCAATTGATCAAGGCCAATCAAAAATATTTTTTTCAAACGATTCAAGCTTTTTAGTTAGACATGTTGTAGCTTGTGATGGAATTAAATCTAGTTCTAGAGATTTGATATCACAGGATAACGCAGCTCCATCATATAGTGGATATTCAGCCTGGAGGGGAATTATTAATTCCAAAGATCATTCTATTAATCTCCATCTTTCAAAAAACTCTCATGTAGTCACTTATCCAATTAATGATAGGTTAACTAGTTTCGTTGCCGTTATTAAAACAGCTAAAAGATACAAAGAAACGTGGCGAGTAGAAGGAACTACTGACGAGATGAGTGCGGATTTACTCATGCATTCTAAAAAACTTGTTAGTAAGCTTGCTAAATCAAAAGAGGTTTTTAAATGGGGGATTTACAAAAGACCCCATGTTGGAAGATTATTTATTAAGAATATTACTTTTCTTGGAGATGCAGCTCACCCAATTGTTCCTTTTCTAGGGCAGGGTGGTTGCATGGCTCTTGAAGACGCCTATATATTTGGAAAACTTTTAATCAAATATGACAATGATATTGCTTTTGCACAAAAAGAATATCAAAGAATAAGATATTCAAGAATCAGAATGATCAAAAATATGTCTGAGATGCAAGGCCGCCTTTATCATCTATCAAACCCATACCTTACAGTAGCAAGAAATTTTCTTATGAAGCACTCATTAAAAGTAACCGACAAAAGACTAAATAAAATATGGGACTATGATCCAAACATAGATCTCTAAAGATTATCAATTTAAACAATTAATTTATTTAGCTTTTAATTTTCTGTTATATAATTTTTTGATGAATATATTTAAAAAATTAAAATCAATTTTTATTAACTCTAAAGATTCTGGCAATAATCATAGTTCAAAACAAGGGCTTAAATTAGAAATTTCATCTGATATTAAAAAAGTATTAGAGGATGAGATTCTTCCAGATTTGGATATTACAGCAGAAGATTTTTGGGTAAGTTTTGAAAGAATTATTGATACTTTTTCTCCAAGAAATAAAGCTTTATTAGAAAAAAGAGAGAAAATTCAAAAACTTATTGATGAATGGCATATCAGCAGAAAAGGTAAAAACCATAACCATGATGAGTATAAAAGTTTTTTGGAGGAGATAGGCTATATTGCTACAAGGGCTAAAGATTTTACAATTTCAACTGAAAATGTAGATCCAGAAATAAAAACTATAGCTGGCCCTCAGCTTGTAGTGCCTGTTATGAATGCAAGGTTTGCTCTTAATGCTGCCAATGCTAGATGGGGAAGTCTTTACGATGCTCTATATGGAACAGATATGATTTCAGAGGAGAATGGAGCACACAAGGATGGTGGTTATAATCCCAAAAGAGGAGATAGGGTCATAGCATTTTCTAAAAACTTTCTTGATGAGACTGTGCCTTTAGAGAATGGTTTATATGAGAACGTTGTTAGTTTTGAATTTGCTAACGATAATATTTTAGCTCATCTTGAAGATGGATCATCATCTCTTTTAATCAATCAAGATCAATATCAGGGATTTGTTGATAATGGCAATGGCTCACTTGGTTTGCTATACAAAAATAATAATTTACATTTTGAAATACAAATAGATAGATCTCATCCGATCGGTAAAACAGATCCTGCAGGAATAAAAGATATCTTGATAGAGTCTGCAATCACCACTATTCAGGATTGCGAGGATTCAGTTGCCGCTGTTGATGGCGAAGACAAAGCGCTTGTTTATAGGAATTGGTTAGGACTTATGAAAGGAGATCTAACTGATACATTTGTTAAAAATGGTAAATCATTAACAAGGGAGCTCAGTCCTGATAGAGAATATATCTCTAAGGATGGTACTAATTTGGTTCTTCCAGGAAGAAGCACTATGCTTGTGAGGAACGTTGGTCACCTTATGACTAACCCTGGTGTGATTGATAGGCATGGTAATGAGGTCCCGGAAGGGATAATGGATGCTATGTTTACCATATGTATTGCAAAACATGATTTAAACAATAAAGGAAAGTATCAGAACTCTAGAACAGGAAGTGTTTATATTGTTAAACCAAAAATGCATGGACCTGAGGAAGTAAAGTTCACCTGTGATCTTTTTGCTGCAGTGGAGAAAGCTCTTAACATTGACCATAATACTGTCAAAATTGGCATTATGGATGAGGAGAGGCGAACAACCGTTAATCTAAAAGAATGTATCGAGGTTGCTAAAGAAAGAGTAATTTTTATAAATACTGGCTTCTTAGACAGGACCGGTGATGAG
>Ga0209534_10005458_pt1 | contig 11273 bp, 10 predicted proteins | sample COG_07_FD_184751 | JGI IMG/M metagenome (GOLD analysis project Ga0209534, IMG submission 184751) | Pelagic Microbial community sample from North Sea - COGITO 998_met_07 (SPAdes) (version 2) | ecosystem: Environmental > Aquatic > Marine > Neritic zone/Coastal water | place: Helgoland, sampling... | reverse complement strand
GCCGCTTGGACGCGGCTGGACGCGATGTGTGGTCGCTACTGGAGGCCGCTGTGCAGGCGCAGACAACCGGCCCAAGTTTGTTGGCCGCCAGTGTGCGCTCAGCCGATGTTCTGGCGCGGTTGATGGGTATAGGCGCTCAGGCCGTGACGTTGCGCCCAGATTTCATTGCGAGTCTGTGTACCGATGCGGTGACCTTGGCTGCGATCACCCAGTTTGAGGGCGACATACAACGCAGTTTGCGCGCATGTGAGTAGGCAAAAAGCGCAGGCACCCGGCCAGACCCACCGAGCGCTCAATCAGAAAGCGACAGCTCGGCCTTGAGAGTGGCTAGGCTGGTTTCACCCATGATCGCTAGCTGTTCTTTGTGACTCGCCGTCAGCGTATCTAACTTGATCACCAGCTCCAAGTGGCGACAAAATAAACCCAGGCCATGCAAGCCCAGCATGAACGCCCCACCTTTGAGTTTATGTGCCTGCCCCGCAACATCGCCGTGAGCGGGCGGGCGCAACAGGCCACCAAGTATTTCCAGATCGCTCGCTGGCCCGACCAGCAGGGTGCTCGCCATGGCGAGCAGCTCTTCTGGCGCGATCAAATCGCGCATTTCTTGCAGCATGACCTTGTCAACCAAAGGCGCAAACGTCGATAAGTGGGCCGCCGCTGCGGTGTTGAGGATCATGGCGCCATCCTAACCTCTTTTAATGTCTCCCGTCCCTGCTAATTTGGCTGCCGCACGGGCCTTGTCTTTTTTACTTAGGCGCGACCCCTTGATACCGCCCGCACCGCCGCGCGCGGCGTCGAGGTCGGGCGCGCTGATATCGGTATGGGCTGGTGCCATGACAGGCGGGGTGTACGGGAAGCCTTCTAGTGTTTCTCGGGGTAGAGACAACTGATGGCGCTTTTCTATGAGTGCGAAGTGCGGCGCGGTGTCGGGGGTGATGAAGCTGACCGCGACGCCAGACTTTCCGGCGCGCGCGGTACGCCCGATGCGGTGTGTGTAGTCGTTGGGTGAGCGCGGTAAGTCGTAGTTCACCACGGCTGGGAGGTCGTGAATATCAATGCCCCTCGCAGCGAGGTCGGTGGTAATCAATACGTCCCATCGGCCATCCTTAAACTCGGCTAAGCGCTCGGTTCGCTGACCCTGGGTGAGTCCACCGTGAAACGGTGTGGCGTAAATTTTCTTCAAATACAGTTTTTCAGCGAGATGCTCGGCGTTGTATTTGGAAGCGACAAATACCAGCACCTGCTTCCAGCCGTTCGCGTTGATGAGTTGGCGCAATGCACTCGTTCGTTGGTCGGTATTGATATGGATGGCGCGTTGCAGGATATCGGGTTGATCGCTGTCAACGTGCGTCAGCGTGACGCGGGCGGGGTCGCGCAGCTGTGATGCGCTTAGCCCCTCAACCGCCTTGGTCCAGGTCGCTGAAAAGAGCCATGTTTGACGCTGAGCGGGTAGCAGTGCGAGTACCCGTGTGAGTTCATCGGAGAAGCTGGCATCCATGAGGCGGTCGGCCTCGTCAAGCACCAACTGGGCTACATGGCCCAACTGCAAGGCATGGTTGTCGACGAGGTCGAGCAATCGTCCTGGGGTGGCAACGACGATGTCGGCGCCGCCACGGAGGGCCATCATTTGTGGATTCAGGGACACTCCCCCGAAGAGTGCGAGCACTTTAGGTGCTGCGCGTTTATCCGTTGACAGCGTGTCACAAAGCGCCGTAAAGACCTGTGCAATCTGAGCGCTTAGCTCCCGCGTGGGCACGAGGATCAGGGCTTGCGTCGTCCGGTTGGGCTGCTGCGCGAGCGTCGCTTGCTGTTGGCGGTGTTGGATGACGCGTTGCAGCAGGGGCAACGCAAATGACAAGGTTTTACCCGATCCAGTGGGGGCCAACGCGATACCGTCCACCCCGCTCAACATCAGGGGAATGACTTGGGTTTGCACGTCCGTTGTGTCGGTGTGGCCCAAGGTCTGCACGGCACGGTGTAAATCCGTATCCAGTGCGAAAGATGAAAATAGCATAGATGCCTTAATTAAAGGAGGCCGCGACGGCCTCTGCGACCTTGATGCCGTCCACGCCAGCAGACAAGATACCGCCTGCGTAACCGGCGCCCTCGCCACCAGGAAATAGACCCAGCGTATTCGTGCTTTGCAAAGCGGCATCGCGTCGTATACGCAGGGGGGATGAGGTGCGGGTCTCGATGCCGGTCATGACCGCGTCGGCCATATCAAAGCCCTTGATTTGACGACCAAATGCGGGCAGCGCTTCGCGTATGGCGTCCACCGCGAATGCGGGCAGTACGTCGGATAACTCCCCGAGCCGAACGCCGGGTTGATAGCTTGGCGTGACCGTGCCCAAAGCGGTTGATGGCCGCTTGTTCAGGAAATCGCCAACGAGCTGACCGGGGGCATGGTAGTTTTCCCCTCCTGCAACAAACGCTTGCTTCTCCAAAGCCCGTTGCAACACGATGGCTGCCAATGGGTGTGTCGCGCCCATGGCCCGCATGTCGGCCGCTTGCGCGGCAAATGTACCACCCCACTCCGTGCCAAATGCGGCCTGCCAAGCGTCCACTGACTGGGGGGCGTCATTGGCATCAATGCCCACGACGATACCGGCATTGGCGTTGCGCTCGTTACGTGAATATTGGCTCATGCCGTTGGTGACAACGTGGCCAGGCTCGGAGGTGGCCGCAACCACGGTTCCCCCTGGGCACATACAGAAACTATAGACCGAGCGGCCATTTTGGGCGTGGTGGACCAACTTGTAATCGGCTGCACCGAGTAGCAGGTTGCCTGCATGTCGTCCCCAGCGTGCGGCATCAATCACGCCTTGCGGGTGCTCAATACGGACGCCAACCGACAGGGGCTTGGCCTGCATATCAACCCCGCGGTTAAACAGCATGGCGAAGGTATCGCGTGCGCTGTGCCCCAGCGCAACGACGACGCGCGTGGCTGGATGGCTGATCTGCTGCTCGGTTTGCAGGTTGGTTACACGCAACCCACAGACACGCTGGTGCCCTGTGCCAATGGTCGCCGTGTCGTCGTCGACAGGCGCCAGCAACAAGTCGTCAACGCGATGTCCAAAGTGAATGTGACCGCCCAAACGTGTAATGGTTTCACGCATATGCTCGACAACCTTCACCAGCTTGAAGGTGCCAATGTGGGGGTGCGCCATGTACAAAATTTCGGGTGGCGCACCTGCCGCGACGAACTCCTGCATGACTTTGCGGCCTAAGTGGCGTGGGTCTTTGATTTGGCTGTACAGCTTGCCGTCAGAAAACAAACCCGCGCCGCCTTCGCCAAACTGCACGTTGCTTTCAGGGTTGAGTGTTGACTTGCGCCATAAACCCCATGTGTCCTTGGTGCGTTGGCGAACGGGTTGGCCGCGTTCGTAAACGATGGGGCGCAAACCCATTTGCGCCAACGCCAACGCAGTAAATAAGCCGCAGGGGCCAAAACCAATAACGACGGGACGATCTGACTCGTCTATGGGCGCACGCACTGTGGGCGGCGTCCATGCCGTATCCGGTGTCACGCTGACATGGGGGTGCTTGTCAAAGGTCGCCAAGACATGCGCGGCCAAGGCGTCATCGTTTAGCGCAATATCGACAATGTAGACCGCACGTATCTCCGCTTTGCGGGCATCAAAGCTGCGTTTAAACACCTGCAATGTGGCAATGGCATCTGGCGTGATGGCGAGGCGCTCGCATACCAATTGGGTGAGCGCTTGCACCGGGTGGGCGATCGGGGCACGGTCCGCCACGGTTTCCGCCGGCGCATCTGCGGCACGGCGATAGTCAACGGGCACTGCGCTGAGATCGAGTTTGAGCTCGGTGAGGCGAATTTGGGTCATAGGTGTCCTGTAGGGGCTTGTGGTTATCAAGCAATAGGAATGGCGTATTATCCTCTGCGTGGAGCTGGCTAGGCCGTCGCTGGTGCATGGTGTCGAAAGACCGCACTGGAGGAACGTCCGGACTGCATAGGGAAGCGTAGGAGGTAACACCTCTGCACCGACCGCCGAAAGGTCTAAGGTGACGATTAGAGCAACAGAGACGAGCCGCTTAAGTGCGGGTGAAACGGGCAATCTCTACGCGCAGCAATACCAAATAGGCCAACACGTGAAACTTCGGTTTTGCAACCTGCGTTCCGTAGGTTGTTGGCGGGTAGGTAGCACCGAGCCGCTTGGGTGACCAGCGGCCCAGATGAATGACGGTCACGGTGGGGGCAACCCCACTGCACAAAATCCGGCGTATCGGCCAGCTTCACACTTTTTATTCGCGGTGCGACACCGCGGCGCTATGCCTTAATGCAGGGATTGCAGGTGGGCCACGTGCGCCAGCAACGAGCGCTTGGCCAGCGGCCACAGCACCTGCGGTGTGTCGTCGTAAGCCACGGCCACCCAATCGTCTAGCGTGCCCGCTGGGAGTTGCTCCATGGCGGCTTTGACCTTGGCCTCTCGTTTGAGTCGGTGTTGTTTGAGGTGCTGCATGACCGTGGCGGCCTCATGAAGTACGTATCCGTGCGCAGGCAATATGAACTGCAGGGCATCGTGTTCGGCACTTTCCAATAAACGGTCTAAGGCATGCAGGTAGTCCCCCATATGGCCATCTGGTGGGTTGATGATGGTAGTGCTACCGTTCAAAATGTGATCGCCTGAAAAAAGAATGCCGTCCTCTTCCAACACAAAACAGAGGTGGTTGTGCGTGTGGCCAGGTGTGTGTATAGCCCGCAAGGTATGGGTGTGCGTGCCCTGTAAAACCACACGTTCGCCGTCCCCGATCACGCGTTCAGGCGCGAAGTGGCTGTCAGGCCGCGCGTCTGGCCCATGTGGCAGACCCGCAATCAGCGGTGGCTTACCCGTGGCGGCATCAAGCGTAGCGGCTTGCAAGTCTTGGGCGCCCGGCGAATGGTCTGGGTGCGAGTGGGTACATAAGATCAGACGCACGTCGCCCTGGGTGGCCAGTCGCAGTCGCTCCGTATGTGAGGGCTCTATGGGGCCGGGGTCGATCACGATGTAGCCGGTATCGGGCGTGCCAACGATGTAGGTGTTGGTTCCGGGGCCGGTCATGACGCCTGCATTGGGACAAGTGAGCCGTTGTATGTTTTTTAGCAAGGCAACAGGTTGCTCGCTTTGCCAGTCGAGTGCGTGCACGATCTGGCCATCAGGGCAAACCATTTCAAGCTCGCCAAAGGCGGCCTCATGCTCCATGTAGCGCACCTCTTCGCCCTTTAAAAGCCCAGCGCGTGGACAGGTGGTGTAGAGCGGCTGTTCATGTGCGCAGGCCGCCAAGGCGTCGGCTGTACTGGCAAACGCAGCCAGCTGTATTAGCGTTTTGATGGTGGGGTAAATGATGAAAAAGCGTCCCTTTTCGTAGGCTGCCAAGGCCTCGGTGGCGTCTAGCCAAACGGGTTCAAATTGCTCAGATTCATCGGCAACGGGTGTCTGATTCCCGGGCATGCGGGTGATTAAAAAGGGCACATCAAAGCGCTTACCCATATCCCGGTCGGTGATCCAGCGCGTAAAGCTGAATACGGTGTCAGCCCGCAAGGTCCAGCCTAATGCGGCGCACTGTGCATAAAAATCTCCGGTGCGATCAATCTGCGCAATGTCCGCGTCTGTGGCCCAGTCTCCTTGGGCATTGGTGGCAAGCAAGACCCCTAGTTCCTCAAAGCTCTCGCGTATTGCTGCGAGCGCCGCGGTGCGCAAGTCATCGGGTTGCGTTTCCCTAAACCGTACGCTGTCGTTACCTGTGCGTGAGGGCAGGTTCGCGTGCGCATCAGCGTCCGCACGGTCAATGCCGCCGCCAGGAAAGACATATGCACTGGGCGCGAAGCTGGCCGTGCTTGACCGCCGGGTCATCAAGACCTCCATACCCTGGGGGCTGTCGCGCAGCAAAATAACGGTTGCGGCGGCGCGCGTGGCTGCGGGCGTGCGCGCGGGATGAAGTTGCATGTCTTGTCGTGGCATACCTGCTATTTTGCCGTTAAACAAACGCCCGGGGTGTTTGACGGGCGACTGTCGGTATCGGCGTTTTTGAGCCCCCGTTTTGCGCAATCTGCGTTGCGCGAGATAATGGGGTATGCAGATTCAATTTACAAAAATGCAGGGCGCCGGGAACGATTTTGTCGTTTTAGACGAGACACAGGGAGTGCTTGGTTTGAGTGCGGCGCAGTACCGCTTTCTTGCAGATAGGCACTTTGGCATCGGTGCGGATCAGATACTGTCAGTGCGCCAGCCCGCCTCGGACGACGTCGACTTTTCATATGTGATTCATAACGCCGATGGTGGCGAGGTGGAACATTGCGGCAACGGTGCGCGGTGTTTCGTGCGTTATGTCCGAAGCCATGGACTGACCGACAAAACCACCGTTCGGGTACAGGTGGCAAATGGAACGATCGAGCTCACTGAGGATGCCGATCAGCAGGTACGGGTCAACATGGGCGCGCCCGAATTTGACGTGGCGCGTGTCCCGTTTAATGCCACCGATTTGCCACCAGAGCCGGTTGGCAATTGGACGGCCTACACCTTAGATGCAACGGCTGCGTCTGACTCTCCCCAGATCGCCACGCGGATAGGCGATGGCAACTGGCCTGCCGAAATGTCGGTGGGCGTGGTCTCTATGGGTAACCCGCACGCGGTGCAGGTGGTGGGGGATGTGGCGCATGCGCCCGTACATGAGTGGGGCCCTTGGGTGGAGTCGCATGAGCGCTTTCCCAACCGTGTGAACGCCGGGTTTATGCAGGTGGTGGGACGTGACCGCATCAAGCTGCGTGTTTTCGAGCGCGGTGCAGGCGAGACCTTGGCCTGTGGCACGGGCGCGTGTGCGGCCGTGGTGGCCGGGATTCGCTGGGGCCTCCTTGACGCGAGCGTACACGTCGAGACGCGTGGTGGGGTGTTGCACATTGTTTGGGATGGATTGGGGCACCCCGTTTGGATGAGTGGCCCGGCCACGACCGTGTTTGAGGGGCGCATTGAAATCCCTGAGCGCGAATGAACACGACCTGACATGCATTTAGACTATGAACATACGGCGCGCCGCAAGGCAAAATATCCCCGCGCTGACCCCTCTGTGTAAAAGTAAAGTGTGAACTTATGAGTGCCAATTCTTTGCCCCCGATTACCGAAGACGATATTGCCGAGTACCTGACCAACACGCCCGGTTTTTTCGAGCGTCATTTGGACGTACTGAGCACGGTGCAGTTGACGAGTCCGCATAGCCACCGCGCCATTAGTTTGCAAGAGCGACAGGCCGAAATTTTGCGTGGGAAGGTGCGTGACTTAGAGCTAAAAGCCGCCCAAATGATTCGCTATGGGCAGAGCAATGTCACGATCGCCGACAAGTTGCAAGACTGGACGTGTGAACTACTCACTGCGCGTGATGCGACCACCCTAGTGGATGTGGCCACGCAGGGGCTGGCGCGTATTTACGAGATCCCGCAGCATGCCTTGCGCATCTGGGGGGTGTCCCCAGAGTACCAGGGTAGCGGGTTTGCTGAGCCGGTTGAAAATGCGGTCAAAACCTATGCGGACATGCTCACCGAGCCCTACTGCGGCGTGCGCCGCGATTTGCCGATTTTGAACTGGTTGCCCGACGGTGATACCGTGATGTCCATGGCCGTTGTGCCACTGCGGCGATCTACCGATGCCCCCGTTTTTGGCCTGCTGGTGCTGGCCTCTGACGCTGAGGACCGCTTCACGGCTGACATGGGAACACTTTTTCTGGAACGCATCAGCATGCAAGCCAGTGCGGCCCTGAGTCGGTTGCTGCCCTAGCCACCTGTGCCTACTCTGCGGCATCGCTTGCGGCATACGGCGTGATGAACGAGAGACGGTAAACCACGAGATCGGAGACAGCGATGTTTGAACTGGACACCGGGTATGCATGAGCCAGTGGTCGCATCACCGCTTGCGTCGGATGCGCTCGGTGCGCCCATGCAGGCCTACCTTGATTACATTCGTTTCGAAAAGCGCTTGAGTGCGCGTACCCATACGCTGTACCAGTCCGATTTGGCGTTGCTTCAGGTGCTCGCAGACCGTGTGCCAGTGGCCGTGATAGCGGTGCAACCCGCACACGTCCGTCGCTGGGTGGGTGGTTTGAATGCGGCAGGGCGGAATGGCCGTGGTATCGCCCGCATCCTGTCGAGTTGGCGTGGTTTCTATAAGTGGTTGGGTGGCCGTGGTGTTGTGAAAGCCAATCCGGTTATTGATGTTCGCGCGCCTAAAGCGGCGAAGCCATTGCCCAAAGCACTCGCGGTGGATGAATCGGTGCAACTCGCTGATTACCGCCGAACGGATGACAGGCACGCCCCCGTTCTGGAATTACGTGACCGCTGTATGGTCGAGTTGCTTTACGGCTGTGGTTTGCGTCTATCCGAGCTGTTGGGTTTAGATGTCGTCGCCAGTCAGGCCGCTAGGGGCTGGGTGGAAGGGGGGGACGGTGCATCGGGTGAGGGGGGTGAGGTGCATGTGTTGGGTAAGGGGGCCAAATGGCGCAGTGTCCCCGTCGGCCAACCGGCGCTGCACGCATTGTCTGAATGGCTGGAGGCCCGCCAACGCTGGTTGGGACCGGCCGCAACATCCTCGGCGGTTTTTGTGAATCAGCGCGGGGGGCGTTTATCGCCACAGCACGTCAGACTGCGTTTGCGGGAGCGCGGGCAACTTGCGGGTATGGCGACGCCCGTGCACCCGCATATGCTGCGGCATTCATTCGCGAGTCATGTCTTGCAGTCTAGCGGGGACCTGCGAGCCGTCCAAGAGTTGCTCGGCCACGCCAGTATCAGCACCACACAGATTTACACGCGGCTGGATTTCCAGCACCTCGCAAAGATATATGACCAAGCCCACCCCAAAGCAAAGAAATCGTCATAAGCTTGGGTTCGATTGACGACGCCTATCCTCAAGGCATTTACAGAAAGATATTTGACATGACGCAATGGTTTAAAACGGCCCTCATGGGTTGCTTACTGGCAGTGGGTTTTTTGGCGCAGGCGGCGGAGCCCATCAAGGTGGTCTATCACCTGAGTGATGGCATAGAGCAGGCGGCGCGGGCCATGCGCAATATCCGAAACCACTTAAATGCCGATCCAACAGCTCAGATTGTGGTGATCGGTCACGGCAAAGGTATTGACTTCATGCTGCCAGGGGCCAAGACGCCAGCCGGCGGTGGCTTTGAGGGCTTGATTTCTGGTCTGGCCACCGAGAATGTGTCCTTCCGTGCCTGTAACAACACCCTTGTAGGGCGAAAAATTGACGCCAGCACCCTACCGCTAGAGGCGCAAGTGGTGCCGTCCGGGGTGGCGGAAGTGGCCAGATTACAAGCCAGAGAGGGTTACGTCTACTTGCGCCCCTGAGTCGACCGAGGCAAGGACTTCTTCAATGAATTAAACTAAGCGCCCTCTGTCTCTTTATTAGACGCGGGGCTAGCGCCCCGCCGTACACCATGGCGCTTATTCCTGCAACGATACTCACGGGCTTTCTCGGATCCGGTAAGACCACGCTTTTGAAGCGCATTTTGGGTGAGGCCCATGGCCACAAAATTGCCGTTGTCGAGAACGAGTTCGGTGAGGAAAATATTGACAGCGATATTTTGGTGAGTGACGTCACTGAAAACATCATCCAAATGAGTAACGGTTGCGTGTGTTGCACCATCCGTGAGGATTTGCGCACCACCTTGCAAGACCTCGCAGAGCGCAAACGTAAGGGCGAAATCAACTTTGATCGCGTCGTCATTGAAACCACTGGTTTGGCTGATCCCGGCCCCGTGGCACAGACGTTCTTCATGGACGACGAGGTCGCCGAGCAGTACCTCTTGGATGCGGTGATCACGCTCGTTGATGCCAAGCACGCAGCGGGGCAATTTAACGACCGCCAAGAGGCGCGCCGTCAAGTTGGATTCGCTGACCAAATTTTTATCAGCAAAGCCGACTTGGTTAGTGAGGCGGACGTCGATGCGTTAACCCATCGTTTGAAGCACATGAACCCGCGCGCGCCGATTCGCCCCGTGAACTTTGGGGAGGTCGCCATCAAGGAGTTCTTTGACTTGCGCGGGTTTAACCTCAACGCAACGCTGGACATTGACCCAGAGTTCTTAAAGGGCACGGGACACGGTAAGTCTGGGCACAAAGATGCCCATGACCATGATCATGTGCACGGCGAACACTGTGACCACCCATCCCACGACCACGATCATGCGCATGGCCACCATCACCATCACGATGACGATGTAAAGAGCTTTGTCTACCGAAGCTCACGTGCCTTCGACCCCGCAAAGCTAGAGGAGTTCTTGGGTGCGGTTGTTCAAATTTATGGCCCCAAGATGCTCAGGTACAAAGGGGTCTTGAATATGAAGGGCACCACCCGTAAGGTGATCTTCCAAGGCGTTCACCAACTGATGGGTAGCGACTTGGGACCAGAGTGGGCCATGGGCGAACAACGCGAAAGCAAGATGGTCTTCATCGGCATTGATCTGCCGAAAGATATCTTGGTCCAAGGTTTAGATCAGGCATTGATTTAGGGAAAAGACCTATTTTTTTGGTGTTAAAGCCTTAAATACCAAGAAGATAACGGATTTGTCACACAAAGCGGTTATAACAACGCCTGCGATTGGTTTGCCAAAGCTGAAATAGGAGAGAGACAACCATGCCAGCCATTAAAAAAAATACCGTGGCCGTCAAGAAAAAGACGTCTGCCGTGCCCGCTAAAAAGGTCGCTAAGCCGGTAAAAGCAGCGGCAAAAGTTGCCCCTAAAAAGGTCGCGTCCAAACCTAAAGTCAAACCCAAAGCCGTCGTCAAACCCATTGCACAAAAAGCATCGGCCAAACCAGCAGCGGTAAAGAAATCGGCGCCTAAAACCGCCGTGCCCAAAAAGACCGCTGTAAAAGCGGTGGCGAAGGCAAAGTCGGTAGTGGGTCAGTCCACGAAAACAGCGCTTGCTAAAAAACCAGTTGCTAAAAAACCAATCTCCCCAAAACCGACCGTCAAAGCTCCCACGAAAGTATCCCCAAAAGTGAGCGCAAAGGCACCAGCAAAATCACCGATTAAAGCAACCGCAAAAGCAACCGTAAAAGCAACTGCAAAAGCACCAACTAAGGCACCAACTAAGGCACCAACTAAGGCAACAACTAAGGCAACAACAAAAGCGCCTACAAAAGCCGCCGGAAAGACCGCCCGAAAGGCAAAGCCGACGGCAAAGACCGTGACGAAGGTGGCGGCCAAGGCGGCAACCAAGCCCGCCGTGTCTGCGAAGCCCGCAAAACCTGCGAAGGGCGCCAAGCCGACCGCG